>VAPL010254974.1_pt1 | contig 42174 bp, 43 predicted proteins | sample 3395061 | NCBI WGS metagenome assembly VAPL01 (sample SAMN08290444, study PRJNA428436) | hydrothermal vent metagenome | isolation source: Deep-sea hydrothermal vent chimney 2 | place: Pacific Ocean: Juan De Fuca Ridge | depth 2182 m m | reverse complement strand
TGTTCTTTTGCCCTTTTACTGCGTTAAAATCTTCAACTATAGCGATGCTATGCTTGAAAATTTTGCCTTGAAAAAGAATAAAATTACTTCGCTAATTCTGCACCATTTATTTCTTAACAGTGCCTAAGTTAATTCTTTATTTGAATTTAATATTTTTCATCTTTTCACTGCCAACTGAATACTGAAAACTGCCTACTCTACCTTAGGATAATCATCATCCCAATCTTTTACATGTGGTTCTCCTAATTTTCCAACTGATTTAGCTACAACCATAGATACAGTTGCATCACCCGTAACATTAACTACCGTTCTACACATATCCAACGGTCTGTCAACCGCAAATATCAATGCTAAACCTGCTTCAGGAATCCCTGCATAACCCAATACACCTACTAACATCACCATCCCCGCTCCCGGTACAGCGGCACTACCAATAGAGGCTAAAGTAGCCGTGGCAATGATACCTAATTGTGTACCAAATTCTAAATTCATACCAAAGGCCTGTGCAATAAAAACTGCTGCTACGGCTTGATATAAACTTGTTCCATCCATATTTATAGTAGCACCAATTGGCAATACAAAACTTGAAACTTCCTCTTCTACCCCTAAATGTTCTGTCACTCTTTCCATAGTAACTGGTAAAGTTGCCGCGCTAGAACTAGTTGAGAATGCCAATAATTGCGCAGGCGATATCCCTTTCATAAAAAAAGTAGGTTTCTTTTTAGTGAATAAAAACACGATTAAAATATAAATTACAATCATGAGCATCAATCCTAATACAACAGTTAATGCATACCAAGCTAATGCTTTAAATAGATCTATACTGGGCGATTCGACGACCAAAGCAGCTAACAATGCAAATACTCCATAAGGAGCCGCTAACATAATTAAATCGACCATTTTTAAGATCACTTCATTAAATCCATCAAAGAATTTTTTAACAGTTTCTCCTTTTTCTTCAGGTATTAATATCAATCCTATTCCGAAAAAAACTGCAAAAAATATCACTTGTAACATATTACGATTACTAGTTGTAGCAGCAAAAATGTTTTGAGGTACTAAGTCTTCTAAAGCTTGTAACGGACCGCTCTCCTTTTGCATTTTAGCAGATTCTTTATATTTGGTAGTGCTACCACTATAGTTCTCTACCATTTCTATTCTGGTAGTTTCTGTAATTGAATTACCGGGTTTAATAATATTCACTAAGAGTAAACCTATAGAAACTGCAATTATAGTGGTAGTGATATAAATCCCTATAGTTCTACCTCCCATTTTAGATAACTTTGAAATGTCTTTTAAATCTGACACCCCTTTAATAAGTGCAGCTAAAATTAAAGGAATCGCTATCATTTTTAATACATTGATAAATATTTTACCAAAAGGTTTTATCCAGTCTTGAACAAGTTCTTTACCTCCTTCAAAGTTTGTCATTAATACTCCGGCGAGCACACCTAAAACCATTCCTAATAATATTTGCCAATGCAATGCTAATTTTTTCATCAATTTGGGTTTAAAATTTGTTGAAAGATAAAAAAATATGTTCAAATAAAAAATTAGTCATTATCTTGAGGTTATTTAAAAGAGTTTTATAATTTAGTAATAAATTGTATATTGTAACTCAATTTATTAATCATTAAAACAAACAAAATGGCAAGTATTTTCGACTTATTAAACAGTGATATTGGTAAAACTCTAATCAGTGGGGCAAGTCAACAATTAGGGCACGACCAAAAAACAACTACAACAGCATTAGGTGCAGCATTACCTTTAATTTTAGGAGCTATGAAAAATAATGCTAAAACTCCTGAAGGAGCTGCAGGCTTATTAAGCGCATTAGGTAATCAAAAACATGGAGGTGGTATTTTAGATAACCTCGGTAGTGTTCTCGGCGGAGGTGGTATCGATGACGATGTAATGCAAGACGGTGCCGGAATTTTAGGACATGTATTTAGTGGTAGGGAACAAAATGTAGCAAGTGCAGTAAGTAAATCTAGTGGTGTAGATATGGGTTCTGCAATGAATATTTTAAAAGTTGCAGCACCATTTATTATGGGATATTTAGGTAAACAAACACGTCAACAAGGTGTTTCTAACCAAAGTGGACTTGGTAGTTTATTAGGTGGAATGTTAGGCGGTGAAAGTAATCAACAACAAAACATGGTAGAACGTTTATTAGATTCTGATGGCGATGGTAGTATTATTGATGATGTTGCCGGAATGATCTTAGGTGGTGGTAAGAAAGGTGGACTTGGCGGATTGCTAGGTGGACTTTTTGGCAAATAAATAATCACAACAAATCAATTGAAAACCATTCGTTTAAGATGAATGGTTTTTTTATGAAATATTTTGAGCAATTCTATGGCATTATCTCTAATTTTGCAACCTAAAATGGAAAAATTAAAGAAACGCTGGGGATTAAGTTCAAATTGGCAGATACTAATTATTATTTTTGTATTTAGTATTACCGGTTCTTCCTCCTTGTTTGTTGCAAAACCCATTATTAAAGCTATTGGAATCACCAAAGAGAACTTACATATAATTATTTACTGGATTCTTTATGTTCTAATCGGATTTATTTTTTACCAAATTATGCTCGTTTTATTTGGATGGTTATTTGGACAATTCAAATTCTTTTGGAATTTTGAAAAGAAAATGTTGTGTAGGTTTGGTTTAAGTCGTTTTTTTAAATGAACTTATCTTGAGTTATGATATTTAAGCGAACTCCGAGGATTTAGGGATGTTTTTGTTCTCTAATGATGTACTTTTTTAGTAGCATAGCCATAGCTACGGTGCGAAAAAAAGACAAAATTAGAGGATAAAATGATGATTTTGTAGGTAATAGCATAACTCCAGATAAGTTCAAGAAGAATAAAAAAAGGTTACCAATTTTGAAACCGACTATCCCAGAGGCAGAGGGGATGTTTCGCCTCCCGTTAGTTATCGGGATCATACCCAGTCAAGCTAGGCACAAACTTTGGTTTCAGGGTTAACCGTCCCGACCGTTCGGGATAGGGGTGTTTTTTTCGATTAAAGAGCAATGTTTAAAATAAACCTAGACTTTTCCTTTTTTAATTAGAAACTTATAGATCCATGTTAATGTAAAGGTTGGAATAATGTCTAAGCCTGGTATTATTTCTTCAAAGAATGCCACTGTTCCTCCTATTTTTCCTTCTACACCTTTATACATTTTATAAACCAATAATGCTGATACAGGTGCCCAAATCACATCACTAAATTCACCAATACCAGGAACAGCAAATGACAACATTCCTATAGCATCAAACAGCAAGCCCATTATTAATAATAAATATTTTCTTTCTTTTTCTGGTTTAGTCATTTTTGAAATTTTATTTATACATAGTATAGCAACAAGAATGCCATTTTTAAGAAAGTTTAGAGCTTATTAGTTTTAAAAACTCATTACGAGTTTCCATTTTTTTAAAAGCGCCTCTAAAAGCTGAAGTTGTAGTCACTGAATTCTGCTTTTGTACACCACGCATCATCATACACATATGTGAGGCTTCTATTACCACGGCCACACCTTGTGGTTTTAAGACATTATTGATTGTATTTACAATTTGATCCGTCAAACGTTCTTGCACTTGTAATCTACGAGCGAAAATATCGACTACACGTGGTATCTTACTCAAACCCACTATTTTACCATCAGGTATATAGGCTATATGTGCTTTTCCGAAAAAAGGCAATATGTGATGTTCACAAAGAGAATACAACTCTATATCTTTTACGATAACCATTTCACTATAGTCTTCATCAAATAAAGCAGATTTCAATACTTTTTCAGCATCCAAATCATAGCCTTGTGTTAAATACTGTATCGCTTTAGCGGCTCTTTCTGGTGTTTTATGAAGTCCTTGTCTTTTAAGGTCTTCACCTATACTATCAATAATTGATTCATATTTTTGTTTAATATCGTCAGTAACTTCTATATTATATTCTTCAAATTTTTGATAAGACATAATCTATAGTTTTAAAATGGAAAGATATAAAATTATACGGTACAAAATTTTGGATGGAATTATTGTTATCTAACTAAAGAGACATAAGATTGCCGCTCTAAGACTAAAGATAAATGAGATCCCGCTCTTCAGCGGAATTAGTTCAACTGGCTACTTTAAATTCGTCCACCTTAGGTGACTTTTTAAAGTAGAGTTTCACTAAAAAGAAGATTTGCTGAAAAATGAATTCCAACAAATCTTCAAACCAAAAATCAACCAAATTTTTATTCGCAGGGCAAAAGCCAAAAATTAGAAATGGCTAATACTTTATTTCTTTAATTTATTTTTATATTTTTTGATAAACTTATCTAATTTAGGATTGATTACCATTCGGCAATAACCTTCATTTTTATTATTATTATAATAATCTTGATGATAATTCTCAGCCGTAAAATAATTGTTTATTGCAGTTATTTCAGTGACAATCTTATCATCAAATATTTTTTCATTTTCTAAGTCAGCTATCATCTTTTCAGCTTCTTTTTTTTGCGATTCGTTATGGTAAAAAATTGCCGATCTATATTGTGTTCCAACATCTGCTCCTTGTCGATTCAATGTTGTTGGGTCATGTGTATTAAAAAACACATCTAACAATTCTCTAAAGCTGATTATCTCAGGATTATATATTAATCGAATAACCTCGGCATGTCCTGTTTCTCCAGTACAAACCGCTTTATAAGTAGGGTTTTTAACTTCACCTCCTGCATAACCCGACTCAACTTTTGTTACACCTTCTAATTGTTCAAAAATTGCTTCAGTACACCAAAAACATCCGTTACCGAAAGTGGCCGATTCTAATCCATTCATAGGTTCTGAATTTTGTATTATTTTTTTGCTTTCTACTTTTTTACCGGCAGATAAATTACACGATAATAAAGTGAATATAAAAACAAAATAAATACTTTTTTTAACCATCTTATTTTCGGTTTATATATAAGACGGCTTAATTAGTATTTTATTACAGCGTTAGGAAAACTTTAACACTAATTACGTGGTATTAACTTTCGGGGGAATTGAATTAGGCTTTCAGTACCATTTTTACCAACAGTTGCTACTCCAAATAAATAGTTATCAATTACAATATTTTGAAGTGTATAATCGGTTACTTTACCTACAAAACGACTATGTTGCCATTGTGGTGAAGTAGTATCTCTCCAATATACTTTATAACCAATTACATTGTTATCATTAACAGCATCCCATTTTAACCTTGTAGATGGTTGTACAACACCACCAATCATTATATTTTTAGGTTCTGGTGATGCAGATGCAAGCGATGCTAATGTCAATGCATTCACAGCAGTCAGTTTTGCTGCATATTCAAAATTGACCGATTCAATAACATCACCATAATTGATTCCGTTTTCGGTACGGATATCTTGATGCTGTTCATTATAATTTTCATGTGTTTCCATAATGCGAACCCCAGTAAAACCGGCATCGTTAAAAGGTCTATGATGCCCTCCTCTACCAAACCTATCTAATCTGTAGATCATTATGGCATCTAGATTGGTCATATAATCATCTGTTAATTTATCAATATATCGTGCTAATTGTCTTGACGGACCATCAATCTCTCCTCCGTAATAACGCATCATTCTTCGTTCTTTTTCTGTTGCTTCCATAGAAATAGCTTCTGAAAAAACTCTAAAAGTACTATTATCTATCACGCCATCAATACCTTTAATATTACCGATCATATCATTATTCAGCACACCAACGATATCCCAACCTTGATCTTTAGCAACTTTTGCCATATACTGTCCGCCATACAAGCCTTGCTCCTCTCCCGAAAGTCCGACATAAATGATGGAAACCGGGAATTTATATTTGGTTAATACTCTGGCAGCTTCTAATGTACCAGCCATTCCAGATGCATTATCATTCGCACCCGGAGAATCTGAAGTGAAATTATTAGGGTCGGAAACTCTTGAATCTATATCACCAGACATAATTACATAACGATTAGGATGCTTTATACCACGCTGAACTGCCAATACATTGACCACCCAGGTATCTTTAATGATTCTTCTATCATTTTTGGGCACTAAGTTCCGTTGAAAATTTACTTCTAAGCAGTTATTACAATTACTTGAAATAGTTTCAAACTCCGATTTTATCCAACGTCTTGCTGCGCCTATACCTCGAGTTTGAGAAAGCGTATCTGATAAAGTATGACGGGTACCAAAGTTTACTAATGTGCGAATGTCTTTTTCTATACGTTCTGCTGAAGGAGCAGTAGCTATTTCAGTAAGCGTTTTAGAGATTTTGCTTTGCGCAAAAGAAATTGATGTGATTAAGAGAAGTAAAAGTGTAAATTTAGTTTTCATTTTAAGTTTGGTTAATTATCTATAAAAACGATATAAAGAATGAATGATGAAAATTACAAAGAAATAATTATATTAGACGAACAAAATAGATTTACATTATGAGAAAAATTACACTATTGCTCTTTTTTTTAATTTCATTTACTTTTTTTGCACAAAATGACAATACACCTAAATTTTGGGACAACGTTCGTTTTGGAGGCGGATTTGGTTTAGGATTTGGATCTAACAGTACTACGATTGCCATTTCACCAAGTGCTATTTATGAGTTTAATGATATGTTTGCGCTCGGATTAGGAGGAAGCTATTTATATGCAAAAAATAATGATCTAAAATCAAATGTTTTTGGTGCCGGTATTATCTCATTGTATAATCCCATACAAGAATTTCAGCTTTCTGCTGAATTTGAGCAATTATTTGTCAATCAAAAATTACCAGGTTTTCCAGATGCTAATTTTGATTATCCTGCTTTGTATTTAGGCGGTGCTTATAGAATTGGCTCTTTTTCTGCCGGTCTTAGATATGATGTATTATTTAATGACAACAGAAGTATTTATGCTTCAGCTTTTTCTCCTATTTTAAGGTTTTATTTTTAAGCCCTTTGTCATACCTGCGCAGGCAGGTATCCATACTGAGTTCATAAAAAATCAATCAACTAATAAGTCATCAAACCAGTCTTTAGATAAGTCATTCCAAGGTTTATTATTTTCCTCTATCAATTTCACTTTCCAATCTCTCTTCCATTTTTTCATATTGTTTTCTCTAATAATAGCTTCTTTTACATGTTGAAAGGTCTCAAAATATACAAGTTTATTAACACCATATTTTTGAGTAAACCCTTTCTTTATTCCTATTTTATGTTCATAAATTCTACGCTGTAAATCATTAGTCACTCCAATATAAAGTGTCCCTCTTATTTTACTTGCTAAGATATAGACATAATATTGATGTATGGTTTTCATTTATTTTGGTTAGTCTGGATTCCTGCCTGCGCAGGAATGACAAACAATCTAAAACTCTAACTTATTTATTGTATCTATCAATATATCAAGCATTTCATTCGTAAAGTCTAAATGTGTGACCATTCGTAATTTACCTTGTCCCATATCTGAAAGTAATATACCTTGCTCTTTTAACTTATCAATAAAAATAGTTTCGTTAACATTATCTTCAGTGTAAAAAATAATAATATTGGTTTCTACAGGTTCTACTTTTCTAATAGCTGGAGAATCCTTTAAAATTTCAGCAATTTTTTTAGCTTTACTATGGTCTTCAGCTAATCTTTCTACATGATTATCCAACGCATAAATTCCGGCAGCAGCCAAATAACCAACTTGACGCATGGCTCCTCCAAATAATTTTCGAATACGTAGCGCTTTTCTAATATGTTCTTTTGTACCTAATAAAACAGAACCTATAGGGCAACCTAATCCTTTTGACAAACAGATAGATATGGTATCAAACAATTCTCCATATTGTTTTGGGTTTTCATTCTTTGCCACTAAAGCATTAAACAATCTCGCTCCGTCTAGGTGGAATGATAAACTATACGCATCACAAACTTGTTTTACTCTTTTAATCTCGTTAATATCCCAACAAGCACCACCGCCTTTATTTGTAGTATTTTCAATACTGACCAATCGTGATTTAGCGACATGAATATTGTTAGGATCGTTTATTAATTCTTCAACCTGTTCTGCTGTAAACATTCCTCTATTTCCATCGATCAGTGCAGATGAAACTCCTGAATTTGCAGCTGCGCCTCCTCCTTCAAAATTATAGATATGTGCCCATTTATCACAAATTAATTGGTCACCCGGTTGTGTATGCAATTTTATAGCTGCTTGATTTGCCATAGAGCCAGAAGGAAAAAACAATGCATCTTCTTTTCCAAATAATATTGCCATTTTTTCTTGTAATTGTTTTACTGTTGGGTCGGCATTAAAAACATCATCACCAACTTTAGCATTAAACATAGCTTCTAACATGCCTTTTGTTGGTTTGGTAATGGTGTCGCTAAGTAAGTTTATAATCATAAATTTATAATTTAAAAATTTCTTCTTAATATTCTTTGGGTAACAGTATATTCTTAAAGTCTATACTGTCACACTGAGCGCAGTCGAAGTGCTTGATAATTAAATATTAGGTTTATACTTGTAATGTGTTGCATTTCTGCATTCAGAAAGTATGAGTAACATATCAAAATTCCCTTCTATTAATGCTTGTTTTTTCGCCCTAGTCCATCCTTTAATTTTCTTTTCAAAATAAATTGCCTGAAGCACATCATTAAATTCTTGATAAAATTCTAAAGATAGAGGTCTTCTTTTATATGTATAACTATCTTTTTTATAACCTAATTGATGCTCATTAAATCTTTTGTCTAAATCATTAGTAATTCCTGTATAATAAGAATTATCTGAGCATTTAAGAATATAAACATAATAACTATACATTTTTGAAATTATTCATTTAGGGCTTCGACTGCGCTCAGCCTGACAGTTGACATATTTTATTTAGGAGTATCACTCCATACCAATTGGTGAGCCATCTGGTATTTTAGGTGCTTTGATTCTCTTAAACTTAGACGGATCCTTTTTAAAACTCTCAATACTTTTGATCAACTCCAAATCATATATCTTTTGAACACCATTTGATTTATTATCCCTTAATAAAGTAGCTATTTTATGCAATTTAGAATTTACAATGGCATTGACTTGTTTGTATGAATTATCATTGGCAGCAAGGTAAAACAACTGATTCAACACTTGATTATTTACTACATTTTGCAATTCTTGATAATAGGTATCCTTATAGTTTTTATTAAAGGATCTCTCTATTAAAGTGTTAATTACTTCATCTAACCCTAATTGACTATTATTTAAGCTTTTATGCTGTATCAAACGTGAAGCTCTTTCAGGATGTAATAATAGTGATAATGTCATCTCAGAAGCAGTCTCAACTACCCCGAAAGGATCAAAAGTAACGCCGTTTTTACTCTTAAATGATTCTCTACTTCTGCCATAACCCATTGCTCTTGGTGGGAATAACTCTAATACTCGCTTCGGAACAACAATCGTATTTATATCAATGGTTTTTAACAAGGTTTGCAACGCTTTTCGTTCTGTTTGTCCATCAATACGTTTTACTATAGTTTGATTATCACCTTTTGTTGCGTAATTATAATCTAATCCACCTATTAACTTAGAAACAGCTTCGGTTTGGTATCTGTGAAAGAAGTACAAGGGTACAAAAACATCTTCTAATACCGAATAGGGTTCAGAAGATTTGATATTGTCAGCTGAAAAATTCTCGATAGCATTTTTCCGAATAGTCAATATATTATTTAACTCATCTGAAAGGTCACTTCCATTATCCCATAAATGTCCATAAGCATGAGCACCTCCTTTTGGTCTTGCATCTTGATCTGAAATATAACGTAATCCTTTGGCAAAAGCATCATTCAATATTTTCTGCAATTGATTCTCTTCGTCATTGACAAATTCTCTATATGCATAGGCTACTGTAACTTTATCCCATTCACCTATTCCAACACTATAAGCATCCGAGAAATCAATCTTATTATCTTTTAAGCTTAATTTGGGGTGTGGATAATCCATCACAGAAGCTCTGTCATTCATACTGGCTGCAAAATTATGTGCAAACCCCAAGGTGTGCCCTATTTCGTGCGCAGATAATTGACGAATTCTAGCCAATGCCATTTGCAACGCAAAATCGTCATCCGTATTTTTATTAGCATACGGAGCTTGCAAAGCTTGTGCAATTAAAAAATCCTGACGGATGCGTAACGAACCTAAACTTACGTGTCCTTTAATAATTTCGCCTGTTCTCGGGTCAGAAATACTACCTCCATAACTCCATCCTCTTGTGGAACGATGTACCCATTGAATAACATTATAGCGTACATCTAACGGGTCTGCACCTTCAGGAAGCATTTTAACCAGAAACGCATCTTTGTATCCTATGGCTTCAAAAGCTTGATTCCACCAACGTGCACCATCCAATAATGCAGATCTAACAGGTTCAGGAGCACCTCTGTCTAAATAGTAAACAATTGATTCTTTTGCTTCACTTACAATTGCTAAAGGGTCTTTCTTTTCAAGTCGATGACGGTAAATAAATCGCTTTACAATTGATTGGTTTATGGGTGTGGCGTAGTCTAAATATGACATCGGATAACATCCTGAACGCGTATCGTATACTCTTGACTTATAGTTATTATCGGGTAATTCAACAAAGGAATGGTGTTGAAATACAGTTATTGACGTTGCATCCGGTGTAACACTTCTGATATTATAACCTTTTGGTTTACCTTTAAATGTCAATAACACATCAAACTCCACATTTTTAGGAAATGCTTTTGTGCGTTCTAAATTAAAAGCACTTCTCGATTTATCTAAACTATACGAACCTTGTTTATTTTGCTCTAGTCTATTTGTTACTCCGTGTGCATCTCTCATAAAAAAATCAGTAGCATCTACCAGATACTTACCTTTCTCTTGTTCTTTAATAACAAAACCATGTAATACTGATTTTGCAAAAGCCTCTACAATTGATTTTCGTTCATCATCATTTTTTGTTATTGCTCTGTATCTCAGATTAGGCTGAATTAACAATAGTTTATTCCCTGCTTTTTGGAATTTTACCACGACACCATCACCCAATTGTCCTCTATCTAAACCAATATCATTAGAACCTACACCTTCTGATAAGGAACGTACATATAAAAATTCGGTGTTTAATTTCTCAACTTCAAGGTATAATTTGTCATCATTAACATCATAATAAAAAGTGAAATACCCGTCATATTTGGTAACTCCGTCTTTGTCTTTAAAAAATTGCGAAAATCCATTCTGAAAAATGGAAAATGCAATGAAGAATAGGGTTAGTTTTTTCATTGTATAAAATATTTGGTTTAGTTAATTAGCTAGCTAATTTAATAAGAATTTTAATACTTTTTAATGAACTTAAGATTTTTAACAACTAATATTTGAGTTGTAATTTTAAAGCTTATTTTTGTTGCACATGATTACACAAGAAAATATAAAAAATATTTCTGAAAGAGTTGAAAAGCTCAAAAGCTACCTACATATAGATCAAAAACTCATTGAAATTTCTAATGAGGAAGAGAAAGCTTCTAATCCTGATTTTTGGAACAAGCCAAGAGAAGCTGAAGTCTTAATGAAATCTTTACGTTCAAAAAAAAAGTGGGTAGAAGATTATACATCTGTTGTAACAGATAGTGAAGAGTTACAAATACTCTACGATTTCTATAAGGAAGGTGAAGCTTCTGAAGAGGAAACAATGAATAGCTATAATAAAACCATTACACTTTTAGAGAGCCTAGAATTCAAAAACATGTTGTCTGATGAAGGAGATAACCTGAGCGCTGTGCTACAAATTACAGCTGGGGCAGGCGGAACCGAAAGTTGTGACTGGGCAGCCATGCTAATGCGTATGTATTTGATGTGGAGCGAAAAACAAGGATATAAAATGAAAGAATTGAATCATCAAGCGGGTGATGTTGCCGGAATAAAAACAGTTACCTTAGAAATTGATGGCGAATTTGCTTTTGGCTATTTAAAAGGCGAAAATGGTGTACATCGCTTGGTACGTATCTCTCCATTCGACAGTAATGCAAAACGACATACTTCTTTTGCTTCGGTTTATGTATATCCTTTAGCGGATGATAGTATTGAAATTGATATCAATCCTGCTGATATTTCGTGGGATTTTGCTAGATCTGGTGGCGCCGGAGGTCAAAATGTAAATAAAGTTGAAACCAAAGCTATACTGACACACCATCCTTCGGGAATTGTCATTCATAATTCTGAAACACGTTCTCAATTAGAGAACAGAGAAAAAGCAATGGTCATGTTAAAGTCACAATTATATGAAATAGAACTGCAAAAACAACGTGAAAAACGCAATGAAATAGAAGCCGGGAAAATGAAAATTGATTTTGGCTCACAGATTAGAAACTATGTAATGCATCCATACAAATTGGTAAAAGATGTTCGTACTGCACATGAGACAGGTAATGTTGACGCTGTAATGGATGGTGATATAGATGGATTTTTAAAAGCATTTTTGATGGCTGCAGGGCAAAAAGAGAATTAGTTGGCAGTAAGCAATGGCAGTTGACAGTCTAAAAATAAAAAATTATGAATAAAATAAATACAATAATATTTGACCTAGGAGGCGTGCTGATCGATTGGAACCCTAAATATGTGTATAGAGAAGTGTTTAATGGTGATGAAGAAAAAGTAGATTGGTTTTTAAATACAATTTGTACGCATAGCTGGAACGAAGAACATGATGCCGGGAGATCAATTAAAGACGGAACTGAATTATTGATAAAGGAATATCCTCAATATGAGGAATGGATTCGTACATATTACAATCATTGGGCTGATATGTTGGGAGGTTCTATAAAAGAAGGTGTAGCAGTACTAAATAAAATCAAACAAGCGAACACATGTAAACTATATGCACTTACTAACTGGAGCGCAGAAACCTTTCCTGTAGCTTTAGAGCGCTATGATTTCTTACAATATTTTGAAGATATTGTTGTTTCCGGTGCTGAAAAAACAAGAAAACCATTCGCAAAAATTTATGAAATTATTTTAGAACGGTATCAGTTAATTGCTTCAACCTGTATATTTATTGATGATAATTTAGAAAATGTTGAAGCAGCCAGAGCCATTGGTATGAAGGCTATTCAATTTAAAAACAGTCAGCAACTCACTCATGAATTGAATCATTTGGGAGTTCACTTTTAAGAATTCCATACTTTATTTTTAGGCGCTTTACACCCCACTCTTTTGCTTTTTTGACATCTATACCCATGTAAATATCAATCTGATTTCTTTTACGCCTGTGCATTTTATCTTTTACCAGATATATACTATCAAGTCCTTCAATTTTAATAGGCGTATTATGTTTTAAACCAAGTCTTAATAGATCTCGAGATACAGCAATACTTTTCATGCCTGGTTTTAAGCTATCACCCCAAGCAGCAATACTAGGGTTTCCTGAGGTTTGTGCTCGAGTAGAATTATAGGCTGTTGCTTTTACTGTAATTTCTTTCCAAATGTATTTATCAGGTTCTTTAGATTTACAAGCTATGAGTTGTGCTAGAATAAACAAAAAAAAGTACTTAATGTGACTATTATCGAGTTGCATTTTCTAAATTATAAAGGTGTTATTTTAAACTTAAATGTATCATTTGTGGTTTTCTGTGCCAATTTATTGATTGCATCATCTGTTAATTGTAAAATTCTGGGATAACCACCTGTAACCTGACAATCGCGCATTAGCACTATTAACTTACCGGAAGGTGTTAGTTGAACAGTTCCGGGCAGTACTACAGAAGTTAACATAGAAACTAACTTATTAGTTATTAATTCTTCTAATTTATAGCCCATTCTGTTATTTTCTTTAGAAATTGTAAACATAGTCTTGTTTAGCTTCTCTCTTTGTTTTATATCTAATAATTCATATTCCGGTCCGGCATAAGCTTCAATAGTAGTAGTTGTAAAATGCTGTTTATTAATTTTTACAGAGGAAAATGACTTTGAAATTTTAGATCTATTCACATTTATTGGCAATATATCATTTTTCTTGAGAACATATTTATCTGTTATTCCTTTATAAAAACTTCTACTATTTAAAACTACATCTGTTTGAAATCCTCCGCTTATAGATAGATAGCATCTTACTCCATAAACGGGTTTATCAAAAGTTAAAATGTCTCCTTTACTAATTTCAATTGGTGAATTTAGTGTTATACTTTTACTATTTAATTTTGGAAATAAATTAGCTCCTGAAATACATATAATAGTCTGATTTTCAAATAATAATTTACATCTACCTAAAGTAATTTCTAGAATAGCATCTGTATTATTATTCATTAAAATATGGTTTGCTAGCTTAGCGGAATATAGATCCATTGCTCCGGAAACCGGCACACCAATACTGCCAAATCCGAATCTACCCAGGTCTTGAATTGAAGTATAAAAACCGGATAAAAGCACCTTAATCATTTTGCAATTCTTTTTCTAATTGATAATACCCAATCTTTACTTGGGTTTCTATTTGTTGATATTCGTCTAAACTAATTGGAATGAAATTCACCATATCACCAGATTTAGCAAAACAAGGTTCATTTTTTGTAGCATCAAAAAAGGAAATGGGAGATTTCCCAATAATATTCCAGCCTCCGGCACTATTTTGAGGATAAATTCCTGTTTGAGAACCTCCGATACCTACTGAACCTTTTTCAATAACTAGTCTCGGGTTCGATTTTCTATCAAAATTCAATTTTTTATCTAAACCTCCTAAGTATAAAAATCCGGGTAAAAAACCAATAAAATACACAGTGTAAATTACAGTAGAATGCATGCTAATAATCGAGTCAATATCTATTTCTTTTTTTGCAGAAATTTCTTTTAAATCAAGTCCGAATTTCAGATCATAACAAACCGGAATTTTCCAACAATAATTTTTAACCTCAAATTGTAAAAAAGTGCTCTTATAAATCGATTTTAAGGTTAAAATTTCATTATAGATTTTTTTTATAGTATAATCATAAATTACTGTTAATGAGTTGTATGTGCTGATTAAATCAACTATCACTTTAATATCATTTTGAAGGATTTTATTTTTAAAAAAAGTGATATTTTTTAGGATATTTCTATCAATTTTAGGAGGCCATTCAATTAAAATAGCATGATTTCCATAAGGCTTATATGTCAAGTTATAAGTACTCAATTATACAATTTTTATTCCGTTTTCAGGTAGTTTTTTATGTATAAATTTTAAGAGGTTTTTTGCATTCGGATTATCACCATGAATACAAAAAGTTTCTGCGATAATTTCTACCTCTACTCCATCGATAGAAATTAATTTTTGTTGAGTTATCATTTTTAATAAATGTTTCATTAAAATTTCTCTACTAACTATCAAAGCATTTTCTTTCTCTCTTGAAGCTAATGTTAAGTCAGTATTATAATTTCTATCTGCAAATGCCTCTACTTTAATTTTTAAACTATTCTCAATAGCTAATTTTTGAATTACTGAATTATATGGAACATACAAAAATGCGTTATTTACAGTATTTTTTACTGCATTTATAATTATTTGAGCTATCTCTTTATTTATAGCAGACAGGTTATATAAGGCTCCATGTGTTTTTACATGGTATAATTTACCTTTTAGTCGCTTTACAGTATCGTTTACCAACATAATTTGGTCTTCTATACTTGATTGTAAATTAGAAGGAGTAATATCTATTATTTTTCTACCAAAGTTCTCTTTATCAGGAAAAGAAGGGTGTGCACCTATCTTAACACCATGTTGCAAGGCTAATTTAATAGTTTCAATGATAGTCTCTTCATTACCAGCATGCGCACCACAAGCGATGCTACAAGAAGACATATATGGCATTAGCTCTGCTTCATTGTCCATACCTTCGCCAACATCACAGTTTATATCTATAGTTTTCATGTGTTTATATTTATTGTTTTTTATTGGTCACATGCTGTTCGCTATTAATCATTTCCTTGGGTGATAAGTTTTTAACATGCTCGTTTCATAATTTAATTTAACTGCTGTTTTATTTACTTTAATAGGATTCCTGCCTAGGTGTAAGCCTGAGATCCCGCTTTTTCAGCGGGATTAGTTCAACTAACAATTTTAAGTTCGTCCGCCAAAGGCGGACTTCTAAAAATTGAGTTTCACTAATTAAACACTTTAAAGATACTTTTTAATCCTAAGAAGATCGTAATGGCTAAAATTATAAATCCAATCGCATTTTGGAGTTTGGTATTCTTAAAATTACCTAATAGTGACTTTTTATTCATAATCCATAATAAAAACCCGGCTATGATTGGTAATAATATTCCATTAGCTACTTGTGCAAACTTGATAATTTCAATAGATTTTATCCCTAAAGATGAAAATAAAACGCCAAGCGATAAAATAAAGATCCAAACTGCTCTGAATTTTTTAGACTTTAAATTTGACTTCCATCCTAAACAACCACTAGCGACATACGCAGCTGCTAACGGAGCTGTAATAGCACTCGTAATACCTGCAGCAAATAAACCAATGGCTAAAAAATATTTAGCAAAACTACCAAATAGTGGCTCTAAGCCTTTAGCTAGATCGGCCGCATTATTGATTTCCTGTGTTTGAATCGCTGCTGCTGAAATAATAATACACATAGATACTACTCCACCTAAAACTACGGCTATTATTGTATCCTTTCTAGCAAATTTCAAATCATTGGTATGCTGCCATTTCTCTTTTGCCAATGATGCATGTAAAAAGAGGTTATATGGCACTACAGTTGTTCCTATTAAGCCAATAATAGTTAAGATGCTATTTTTAGGAAATTTAGGGATAAAAATACCTTTAAAAATTTCTGATAAATTTGGTTTGGTGATCATGGCAGTAATTAAAAAGGCAATACTCATTAAAATAACAAGAGAAACTAAGGTTTTTTCGAGTACTTTATAGTTTCCTATATAGAGTAAAATAAAAGCAATAATACCTATACTGATACTTAATAAGTTAATTGAGAGTCCACCAATTTTAAATGTTGGATTCCCTACAATAGTTTCTAAGCCCAATACACCGCCACTTATATTTCCTGCTTCATAAGCTGCGTTTCCAATTACAATTGCTGAAAGTATCAGTAAAATAGCTAGTCCTCTCAAAAAAGGATTATTAATTTCAGTTCTAATTATTTCAGAGAGCCCTCTTTGTGAAACAATGCCCAATCTTGCAGACATTTCTTGTAATACAATTGTTGCAATTATAGATAAACCCATTGCCCAAAGTAAGGCATAACCAAAATTAACTCCGGCAAGTGTACATATTGTTACTGTACCCGGACCAATAAAAGCAGCAGCTACTAAGGGACCGGGTCCAATATTTTTAAACCATTTGATCATTATCTAATAATGGTTTTTATAAAACCTTAATTCCGCAAAACTTAATTTTGAGAAACTCTGTAATAATCGATTTGAGATTTTTCAAACTTGTGCTTCATTTTAGCTCTAACTAAATTAGCAATTTCGGGAATATCCATAAAGTACTTAGACAGTTTATCTAATAGAGGGTGTTGGTCATTGGTATTAATCTCAATAGTTTCTCCATCAAATAATTCAATTATATAATTATATCGTGGAGTATCATTATATTTTGACCTCTGCACCCAATTTTTATCTATGTCAGCTAACTGACTTCTATTTAGTATCTTTTTTAATTGGTAGGTGTCGTTTTTAGAAATACTTCCTTTAAAATTACCTTTATGGTCATATGTATACATTCTTCCTTGAAAATAAACTGTTCCGTCTATATTAATTTCAATAGACATTGAAGGACAAGTGCCAAAACAGGTAGAAGCATGAAAAGTTATTTTTTTGAAATTCACGCTAGATAACAAATGCCCTCTATTATAAAAAATATACTGTTTTTCTTTAGATAATATACCGTAATTCAATTTTCTGTAATTTTTATCTTCTAAAATAGGTTCAATTACCAATTTATTTTTTTTAAGTTCTTTAATTTTAAACTTAAATTCTTCTGTTCGTAAACTAGAACCTCCAACTCTATAATTGACTTTAAAGGATAATTCTTTATTTTCAATATCAAATAATAGTTGATGTTTGGTCTCACTTAAATTATAGACTACTGAATCTTTAAAAAACCGTAGATAATCTAAGTCTTTATTGACCCATTCTGTCTTAGTTAATAAAAGAGAATCTATCTTAGTTTGCGCATTTACATTAATTACAAAGCACAAAATTATTACAATAATTAAGCTTTTCATATTGGGGAGTGCATTGGGTTGATTACAAATCTAATAAAATTTATCCTAACCAACCCTCTCTATCTAAACTTCTATATTGAATAGCTTCAGAAATATGGTCGGATTCAACACCCTGTGAATCACTCAAGTCAGCAATTGTTCTTGAAACTTTTAATATCCTATCATAGGCTCTTGCTGATAAATTCAGACTTTCCATAGCTGTTTTCAATAACTGTTTAGAATTGTCATTTAAATTACAAAATTTTCTAATTTGTTTTACAGTCATTTGAGCATTATAATGAACGGTATTACTATCAGAAAAACGTTTGGTCTGTAGTTCTCTTGCTTTGGTAACACGCTCTCTAATTACTTTACTAAGTTCGCCTTTTCTTTCATCAGACAACTTATCAAAAGGTACAGGCTGCACTTCTATATGAATATCTATTCTATCTAACAATGGTCCTGATACTTTACTTAAATATCGTTGCATTTCAGCCGGAGATGATGTAACATGACCTTCTGTATCGTTAAAATAACCGCTTGGACTCGGGTTCATACTTGCTACTAACATAAAACTACTAGGATACGTTACTGTAAATTTTGCTCTAGAAATAGTCACTTCTCTATCTTCTAGTGGTTGACGCATCACCTCTAAGACTGTTCTTTTAAATTCAGGTAATTCATCTAAAAACAATACACCATTATGTGATAATGATATTTCACCGGGTTGTGGATAAGCACCACCACCGACCAAAGCAACATCACTAATGGTATGATGTGGTGAACGGAACGGGCGTTGCCCCATCAAACCTGAATTTTCTTTTATTCTACCAACTACAGAGTGAATTTTAGTAGTTTCCAACGCTTCTTGTAAAGTCATAGGCGGCAGAATACTAGGTAACCTTTTTGCTAACATTGTTTTACCTGAACCCGGAGGACCAATTAAAATAATATTATGTCCGCCTGCAGCAGCAATTTCCATACATCTTTTGATAGACTCCTGCCCTTTTACATCAGAAAAATCAAATTCTGGATTCGCTAAATTATCATAAAACTCTTTTCGAGTATCAATAACTAATGGCTCAATAGTTGATCTTCCTTCAAAAAAATCTATAACCTCTTTTATATTCTCAACTCCATATACATCTAAATCATCAACAATTGCAGCTTCTTTTGCATTCTGTTTCGGTAAAATAAAACCTTTAAAACCTTCTTCTCTAGCTTTAATCGCAATAGGCAAAGCTCCTTTGATGGGTTGTAAACTTCCATCAAGCGAAAGTTCTCCCATGATTAAATAATCAGCAATGTTATTGCCTTTGATTTGCGATGATGCTTGTAAAATGCCTATTGCCAATGTCAGATCATAAGCCGATCCTTCTTTGCGTAAATCAGCAGGAGCCATATTTATGGTGATCTTTTTACCGGGAATTTTATATCCGTTATTCTGAAGTGCTGCAGCAATTCGGTAATTACTCTCTTTAATGGCATTATCCGGTAAACCCACTAAATGGTAGCCAATACCTTTATCAATATTGACTTCAACTGTTATCGTAGTAGCTTCTACACCAAAAACTGCACTTCCATAAACTTTTACGAGCATAAATTGTATTCAATTTGTAAATTAGAAGCTGTTAAATTAAGCATTATTAATTTTATTTGACTGAATTAAAACTATTCTTTAATCAACCTAATATGAGAAACTTTTTCTCTTCCTTGAACCTTCAACAAATAAGTTCCTGATGATAAAAAATCTAAATTTAAACTCAAACTGTCATTGGTAAGGACTTCTGTTTTATCAAAAACCAATCTCCCGACAACATCATAACATTGAATTTTCAACTTAGCTGCATCAACCTGTGAAGCATCAATGGTAATTTTTTCAGTAAAAGGATTTGGATAAACGGCAAATCCATTCAAAATAGCATCATTTACTCCCAATACACAACTGTTTAATTGTGCATTTACATTATTTCTGACAGCCGGAAGCAAGTCATACAGTTCATCACCCGGACATTCAGTATTGCCTCCATCTCTGTGACCTGCAATAGTATGCAAATTTAATCCGGAAGAAGCATGAAATGCTATTGCTAAGGGATCAATACTTTTATCACAAGATTTCCATACTAACAAATTTTCTAAGGAAAGTAGCATTACAGTACTCGGCACTACAGTTGAGAAAGTTCCCATAAGTGCCATTCCTGAAGTTCCACTATTCTGTCCTGAAAAATGAGCGCCCCTGGTATCATCAGCACGAGCGTCATAAATATTTCCATTTCTATCTAACAAAAAATTATACCCAATGTCAGACCAACCACGCATATTTACATGATTATTCCATATAGAACGTACTACAGCAGCCCAATCATTTGACGTATTACTACCGGCAGTATGGTGTACTATCAAAAATTTCACATCAGTAGCTACCGGGTTTTGATTTGGAGGACAAGCATTATTAGGACACCAAACATTTCTAGCAATAGTTTCAGGTCTTGAACAACCACAATCTTCAGTTTTTTTTACATTTGTTACTGAAGAGTCCTCTTTTTGAGATTGTTTGGATAAGTATTCTGTATCTTTTGGAAAGTAAAAATTAAAAGTTACATCATCTAATTGAACAGGTTTCTTGAAAATAATTTTTATTTGTGTTTTTGTAATACCTTTATCCAAATAAGACATTGCATACCACGCATCATGCTCATAATTATTTTCATCAGTAGTAAATAATTGCCATTCATTTTGCATGTCTTTATAATAAATGGCATCAATATTTTTATTAATAGATTCACCCTTCAAAGCGATAGAAAAAGCAATAAATGGATTGTTTTTATTTGATTGAACTTGAATTTCATCAGATATAAAGCTTGTTTCATACTTTCTATCAATTTTTAATATCTTAATATCTGATCTCTGGGCATTAAGTATTATGGCATTATTAATTAATAATAAAAACAGCATCAACTTCTTCATAAAGCTCTTAATAGCTAAAATCATTTTACTAAATTAAGTAATTTTAGATTATTCGTATAGAAAGTATATAAATTCTTATTTTTGTTGGAAATCAAAAAATAGTTCACATTGTCCAATTATAAAACCGGTCTTGAATTTGCTAAAAAACAAGATCAATTAGATGAATTATCACACTATAGAGAGCAATTTCATATTCCTAAAGATAAAAACGGAAATAATTGGTTGTACTTTACAGGAAACTCTTTGGGTTTACAACCTAAAACTACACAGACTTATCTACAACAAGAATTAGATGATTGGGCGAATTTTGGTGTAGAAGGGCATTTTGAAGCCAAAAACCCTTGGATGCCTTATCATGAATTCTTGACAGGATCTATGGCAAAAATTGTAGGCGCTAAACCTATAGAAGTGGTAATTATGAATACATTGACCACAAATTTACATCTATTAATGATATCGTTTTATCGGCCTACAAAAACCAAGTATAAAATTGTAATTGAAAGTGACGCTTTCCCATCAGATAAATACGCCGTAGAATCACAATTAAATTTTCATGGATTTGATGCAAATGAAGGTTTGATATTATGGAAACCCAGAGAGGGTGAAGACCTCTTACAAATGAAAGATCTGGAAACCATTTTAGAAGAACAAGGTGATGAGATTGCATTATTGTTAATAGGAGGTGTTAATTATTATACAGGTCAATATCTCGATATAAAGCAAATAGCAACATTGGGTCATGCAAAAGAATGTATGGTCGGTATTGATCTGGCACATGGTGTAGGTAATATACAACCTAACCTACATGATTCAGATGTAGATTTCGCAGCTTGGTGTACTTATAAATACTTAAATTCAGGTCCCGGGAGTTTGGGTGGATTATTTGTGCATGAAAAACATGCACATAACAAAGGCTTAAAACGTTTTTCTGGATGGTGGAATCACAATAAAGAAACACGTTTTAATATGCGGCAACCTTTTGATGTTATGGCTGGTGCTGAAGGATGGCAATTGAGTAATCCTCCCATTCTATCTATGGCAGCAATCAAAGCCTCTTTAGATATGTTCAATGAAGTAGGAATGGATACTTTACGGAAGAAATCAAAAAAACTAACAGGTTATTTTGATTTTTTGATCAATGCCTTGGAAAATGATAGTATTAAAATAATTACACCTTCAAACCCTGAAGAAAGAGGCTGTCAATTATCCATTCAAGTACAACATGCAGATAAAAGTTTACATAAAAAGTTAACAGAAGCTCATATTATTACCGATTGGCGTGAGCCGAATGTGATTAGAGTTGCTCCTGTGCCATTTTACAATACATTTCAGGATGTATATAGAATGGTTGAAATCCTATCCTTAATCCTTTCCGAAGGAAAGGAAACTCAATCTTAATAATAAAACATGAATAGTTTAAATAATAATCCGCAAGAAAAAAAAGTCCTCTCCTTTGGAGAGGGTTTAGGAGAGGATATACTCATCATCGGCGCCGGGCTTTGCGGCTCATTATTAGCTTTACGACTAGCACAACGAGGATATCATGTAAATGTCTATGAAAGTAGACTTGATTTACGAACCACTGATATTTCAGTAGGAAAATCAATCAATTTAGCATTATCAGATAGAGGATTTAAAGCCTTACGTTTAGCAGGCGTAGAAGAAAAAGCAAGGAAGATCTGTATTCCAATGTATGGACGATTAATTCATGATTTAGAAGGAAATACCTTTGCTTCAAATTATTCAGGAAGAGAAGGAGAATATATCAATTCTATTTCAAGAGGTGAATTGAATGGTCTATTACTTACAGAAGCTGATCTATATGATAATTTGACCATTCATTTTAACAATGAATGTACAGCAGTTGACCTTGAAAACAATGTAGCTTCATTTTACAATCATAAAACCAATGAAGACTTTGAAGTAAAAGCAGATGTCATTTTTGGTACAGATGGTGCAGGTTCTGTATTGCGGAAAAGCTATTATTTAGAACGTAAGTTTCTTTTTAGCTTTTCACAAAACTTTTTAACACATGGTTATAAAGAATTGGAGATTCCTGCTTCAAAAGACGGAAATCATTTAATCAGCAAAGACCATTTACATATTTGGCCTAGAGGTGATTATATGTTAATAGCATTACCAAACCTTGATGGAAGTTTTACTGTAACCTTATTTTTAAGTTATGACGAAGACGAATACAATTTTAACAACTTAACAACTGAGAAAAAGATTAGGGAATTTTTTCAAAAGCAATTTCCGGATGCCTTGGAGTTAATTCCGGATATAGCAAGCGAATTTTTTAACAATCCAACCGGGGCATTAGGAACCGTAAAATGTTCGCCTTGGTATTATCAAAATAAAACATTACTAATGGGAGATGCCGCACATGCAGTAGTTCCGTTTTATGGTCAAGGTATGAATGCTTCCTTTGAAGATGTTACTGTTTTAGATGGTATTATTGATGAGCATAATGGTAATTGGGAAACCATTTTTAAGGAATATCAAAAAGCACGAAAAGAAGATGCAGATGCTATTGGAGACTTGGCGGAAGAAAATTATTATGAAATGAGAGACCATGTTTCAAATCCTACCTTTAAACAAAAACGTAACTTAGAAATGATGTTAGAAAAAACATTTCCAACTGAATATTTCTCTAAATACTCTATGGTAACATTTAATGAAGATATTGGCTATAATAAAGCAATGACACGTGGAAGAGCACAAGACAAGGCGGTATTGAATATGATTGCAGATAATGACATTGACCTTACTAGCGATTTAAAGTCTATTTTAGCAAAAGTAAAAGCTGAAACTGATGAAATATTAGATGAGGATAAGGTAGCTGGATTAAAATAAAATTATCATTCCTGTGCAGGCAGGAATCCATTATAAATCAAAACTAAAATTTAAAAGATTCCCTCCTTCGAAGGAATGACACAAAATATGAAAAATAAAGTAACACCAAGAGGAGCCTATCCACACACAAAACGTGTAGGTGATTTTATATTTGTATCAGGTACAAGTTCACGTAAAGCAGATAACAGTTTTGCTGGCGTAGAACAAATAGATGAAATGGGTACAAAACACTTAGATATCAAAGTACAAACACGAGCCGTATTAGATAATATTGCAGCAAATCTTGCCAAAGAAGATGCTACCTTAGCAGATGTTGTAGATGTGACTTCTTTTTTGGTAAATATGAATGATTTTGCAGGTTATAATGAAGCATACTCTGAATATTTTGATGCTGAAACCGGACCAACCCGAACCACAGTAGCAGTACACCAATTACCACATCCTGATTTGGTGGTGGAAATTAAAGTTGTGGCTTATAAAAGAAGTTAAAAGTTAATAAGTAATTGAGTTATAAAATTATCTGGTAGTAGTTATCAGTAGTTAAAAAATAAATAAGTACAAATGTCAATTGAACAAATAATAGCAGCCCTTGGATTAATTGGAATTGGAGGAATAATTCAATCACTAATTTCATATTTCATAAATTCAAGAAAGGTCAAAGATGATTCCAAGCAAGCAACCAAAGAAAAAAGGTATAAGGCTATCATCTTGCTCTCTTATGCATTCGTAAATTATGAAAAAGAGAAAACGAAACTCATAATAAATCGACCAAACATTCAATCTAAAGAAGAGCTATTTAATGAACTAAATGCAGAATGGGTTAATATGTCTTTATATGCATCAGACGGAGTAATATTAAAAATGAAGAATCTACTTGAATCGAATAGTACAGAAGATTATAACATATTAATATTAGAAATGAGAAAAGATTTATATAGTGTAAAGACTAAATTAGGTGCGGATGATTTTAAATTAAACCTGAACTAAAATATACTCATTATAATAGAATGAAACTTAAAAGTAAATAATTGTAAAAACTAAATGTCTCCTCGAGCGCAGTCGAGAGGTCTCTTATGAAAACGTATTATGTTTATATATTAAAATGTTCTGATGGATTGACTTATACTGGTGTAACAAATAATATATCAAGAAGGCTTGTAGAGCATCAAAAAGGATTAAATAAAAGTTGTTTTACATATAAACGAAGACCATTGAAGTTAATTTTTAATCAAGAATTTAATGATATAGAACAAGCTATTTATTTTGAAAAGAAAATTAAAAAATGGAGTGGTAAAAAAAAGATAGCGTTAGCAAATGGTGATTATAATATGATACAAATCTTAGCGGAATGTAGAAATGCTAGTCATTCAAAATACAATCCAGAAACCGAATAAGGTCTCGACTGCGCTCGACCAGACATAGAGAAAGAATAATGAAACAAAATTTAAAAATTCCAATTCAAAATTTTATTAAAGCGTTTGAAGATGTCTTTGATAAAGATTGGGAATATTCGAAAGAAATGATGGGAATTCATGGACAATCTGAAGATCAAAAAATGCTAGATAAAAAATTAGGGTTAGAAATAATCGATATAATTTCAGAAGAAGGTACTTTTTTGAATCCAATGGTTGATGATGAAATAGAAGACTGGGGCAATAGAGGAAGTCTTTTACAACAATATAGGATTCTAAAAAAAATATTAAAAGAAATTGATTGACATAAAAAACTACATAAACGGTAAATTCTCACTTCCCGTCTCTGACGAATGGATAGATAATTACAATCCATCTAACGGAGAAATCTATGGGCAGATTCCAAATTCATCAACAGAAGATGTTGAAGAAGCATATAAAGCTGCAAAAAAAGTATATTCGACTTGGTCAAAAACAACATTGGAAGAACGTAGCAGAATCCTTATCAAGATTTCAGAATTATTAGAAGTCAATATACTACGTTTTGCAGAAGCAGAAAGCAAAGACAACGGTAAACCAATCTCATTAGCAAAAACCGTTGATATTCCGAGAGCTGCAAGTAACTTTCGCTTTTTCGGAAATGCCATTACACAATTTGCCAGTGAAAGTCATGAAAGCATCGGTCAAAATGCTATGAATTACACCTTACGGCAACCCATTGGCGTTGTAGGTTGTATTTCACCTTGGAACCTTCCACTCTATCTCTTTACTTGGAAAATAGCTCCTGCAATTGCAGCAGGAAATTGTGTCGTTGCCAAACCAAGTGAAGTCACTCCAATGACAGCTTACCTTTTGGGTGAGATCTGCAATGAAGCCGGTTTACCAAAAGGAGTTTTAAATATTGTGCATGGACTAGGAACTACAACAGGTCAAGCAATTGTTGAGCATCCAGATATCAAAGCCATTTCTTTTACAGGTGGCACAGCAACCGGAGCACATATTTCCAAAATAGCTGCACCGATGTTTAAAAAATTATCGTTAGAACTCGGTGGTAAGAATCCGAATATCATATTTGCTGATTGTGATTATAATGATATGCTAGAGACTACAGTTCGTTCATCTTTTGCAAATCAAGGGCAAATTTGCCTTTGTGGAAGTCGCATTTTTGTAGAAGAAACTATTTATCATAAATTTAAAGTTGATTTTGTAGAAAAGGTAAAAGAATTGAAAGTCGGGCATCCATCCGAAAAAGAAACAGATATTGGAGCCTTGGTTTCTAAATCGCATCTCGAAAAAATAATACAGTATATTGACATTGCTAAAGATGAAGGCGGAACAATTTTATGTGGTGGTAAAACTATTACAGTCACTGACTGTGAAAATGGATATTATTTAGAACCAACAGTGATAGAAGTATCTACTGATGAATGTCGAGTGAACCAAGAAGAAATATTCGGTCCAGTAGTAACCATGATGCCATTTAAAACTGAAAATGAAGTATTAGAAATGGCAAATAAGGTTAAGTACGGATTATCAGCTACCTTATGGACAAATAATTTAAAACGTACCATGCGAATGAGCAACCAATTGCAAACAGGAATTGTTTGGGTAAATACATGGATGATGCGCGATTTACGTACACCTTTTGGTGGTGTAAAAGATTCTGGTGTTGGTCGTGAAGGCGGATTTGAAGCATTGCGATTTTTTACGGAGGCGAAGAATGTCTGTATAAAGTATTAAAAAGGAAAAACTAAATGTCTCCTCGAGCGCAGTCGAGAGGTTTCTTATGAAAACATATTATGTTTATATATTAAAATGTTCTGATGGATTGACTTATACTGGCGTAACAAATAATATATCAAGAAGGTTTATTGAGCATCAAAAAGGATTAAATAAAAATTGTTTTACTTATAAACGAAGACCATTGGAGCTGATATTTTATCAAGAATTTAATGATATAGAACAAGCTATTTATTTTGAAAAGAAAATTAAAAAATGGAGTGGTAAAAAGAAAATAGCATTAGCAAATGGTGATTATGATACAATACAAATTTTAGCTGAATGTAGAAATGCTAGTCATTCAAAGTATAATCCAGAAACCGAATAAGGTCTCGACTGCGCTCGACCAGACAAAGAACTAAATAGAAAAAATGAATCTAAACTTAAAAAACAAAAACGCCTTAGTTTGCGGAAGCACACAAGGCATTGGTAAAGCTACTGCAATGGCATTAGCAGAATTAGGAGCCAATGTAACATTGGTAGCCAGAAACGAAGAAAAATTATTAGATGTACTTACAGAATTACCGAACACCTATCAAACTCATAATTATATAGTTGCTGATTTTCAAAACCCGAAAGAATTGGGTGAAAAAGTGTCAGAAAGTCTAAAAAAAATAGGTATGTATCATATTCTGGTCAATAATACCGGAGGTCCGAAAGGCGGAGCAGTATTTTCGGCTGATTTAGAAGATTTTGAACAAGCTTTTACACAACATTTAAAAAGTAATCATATTTTGGTACAAGCCGTTGTTCCGGGAATGAAAGAAGCAGATTTTGGAAGAATTATCAATATTATTTCTACTTCTGTAAAACAGCCTTTAGACGGATTAGGAGTTTCAAACACCATTAGAGGAGCTGTAGCAAATTGGAGTAAAACACTTGCCAATGAATTAGGACAATATGGTATAACCGTAAACAATGTGCTTCCTGGAGCCACAGCTACAGAACGTTTGACAGAAATAATAAATAATAAAGCCTTGAAAACCAATACATCTGTTGAAGATGTTTCAAAAGCCATGAAGAATGCGGTTCCTGCTAAACGATTCGCACAACCTGGAGAAATAGCCAATGCTATAGCTTTTTTGGCAAGTGAAGCTGCTGCATATATTAACGGAATTAATCTTCCGGTAGATGGTGGTAGAACGAAATCTCTTTAGTGCTGAACTTGTTTCAGCATCTTATGAATTGGAAAGTAATTATTATCTTTAAAGTTGAACATGAATCATTTGTAATCTACCCCTGATTGAACTTTGCTCTGTAACTTCGTTAAAGCAATGCTTTAATCTCGTTAACCCAAAGGAAAGAAGAAGTATTTCGGAAAATTAGAGTATATTTATTCTTGAAAAAATAAAACAAAAATAACTCAAAACTCTTAACCACCCAGTTATGAGTTCTTTCCCTTTAGGAAGGTTTAGGATGGGCTTTTATCATGAGCAAATTAGTACAACCTATAAATTTTAAAAAATGGATTGACGAAAATCGTCATTTATTAAAACCACCAGTTGGTAATAAAGTAGTTTGGAAAGATGGTGACTTTATTATAATGGTTGTTGGTGGTCCTAATTGCAGAAAAGATTATCACTATAATGAAACACCTGAATTTTTCTATCAGGTAGAAGGCAATATGATATTGAAAATTATGGTTGATGGCAAACCGCAAGACATCCATATCAATGAAGGTGACATTTATTTATTGCCTCCAAAAGTACCGCATTCACCACAACGAGCTGCCAATACTGTAGGTTTGGTCATTGAATATCCAAGACCGGAAGGTATGCTGGATGCATTGGAATGGTATTGTGAAAACTGTAACAATCCTTTGTACCGTGAAAAGTTTGCTTTAGATGATATTGAAACGGATATGCCCGTAATTTTTGATAAATATTATGGTGATAAAGAAAAGTGTACTTGTTCAAATTGTAGTAAAATAATGGAGCCACCTAGGTGAATTTTAATTGTCACTCTGAGCACAGTCGAAGGGTTAAACGATTAAAATTTGTTATTCCTAGGTAGGAGGAATCCAAAATAAAAAAGAAATAAATCAAAAGATTCCTGCCTTCGCAGGAATGACAGAATATGAAAAAACGAAAACTACGTATAAACGGTCATTCACACTTACTGCCTTACCCTGAGGAAATACCTCAATTTATGAAAGACAAAGGTATTTTTTGGGTTGACAAAGACCGAAAATTCATGCTTCAAAAAAATTGGAAACGCCCGGTAACCGATTCTAGTTTCTTTTTAGATGAAAAATTAGAATGGATGGATCGTTTTAATATTGATCATGCTGTTGTATTAAACTTGTCACAATTATATGGTAATGGTTTACGTGTAGAAGAAATGAAAAAGGCATTACGTTTTCAAAATGATTTTAATGCCAAAATACAACATGAGCATCCTTCAAAATTCACTACAGGATTTGTTGTACACCCAGGGTTTGTCCGTGGTGCCTGTTGGGAAATTGAGCGTTGTGTAGAAGAATTAGGGATGCAATTATTGTGCTTACCCACACATTATATGGATACCATTGGTACATGGCGCTGTATATTTGATGAAGAGAATGAACCTATTTTTGAACTGGCAAGTAAGTATAATTTAGCTGTTGAAATTCATCCTTATGATGGTGAAAAATTTATTTTATTAGAAAATACTTCTTGGCGTTTTCACTTAATATGGATGCTGGCACAATGTGCTGATGCTTATCATTTTTTAACATTAAGCGGTTATCAAGATAAATATCCTAATATGAGAACATGTTTTGCGCATGGCGGACAATTATCACAAATAAATTTAGGAAGGCGTATTCAAGGTTTTGATGGCAGACCAGATCTGTTTAAAGGTCAACAACATCCAAGAAAAGCAGTTGGTCATAAAAATATCTTTTTTGATACTTTAGTACACGATACCGGTTCTTTAAAATTATTAGTCGAAAACCAAGGTTTTAAACAGGTAGTCATGGGCTTAGATGATCCGTATCCGTTAGGTGAGATGGAAAGCGAATCACAATCCTCATATCCGGGAAAAATCTTAGATTTATCTATGGAGCGCAATATCATCGATCAAAATGAATATGATGCTATTTGGGAGGATAATGTGATACAGTGGTTGTGTGGTGATGATAGCGATGCTAAAGAAAAATTGGTAAAAAGGATTTTGAAGTAATATCTGGTTTTGAAAATCTAACATCTGAAATAATAAGGGCTTCACTTAAAGTGAAGTCCTTATTAATAAATTAAAGATTATGATTCATAGGATGACTTGAAGTCATCCTATGAATTCATTTAGTCAAAACCTGTGAGGTCTAAACATTTATAATGTTCCTCTTCTAGCTTGTTCAGCTTCAATAGATTCAAACAATGCTTGAAAGTTTCCTTTACCGAAAGACTGCGCTCCTTTTCGTTGAATGATTTCAAAGAATAGTGTTGGTCTATCTGTTAATGGTTTGGTAAATATCTGCAATAAATAACCTTCATCATCTCTATCGACCATGACACCATGTTGCTTTAATATCGACATATCTTCAGCTATTTCGCCAACACGATCTCCAACAGTATCATAATAAGTGCCTGGTACATACAAAAACTCAACCCCGCGTTTTTTCATTTCACTTACCGTAAACACAATATCATCTGTTGCAACGGCAATGTGTTGACAACCGGCTCCATTATAGAAATCTATATATTCTTCAATTTGAGATTTCTTTTTCCCTTTTGCCGGTTCGTTTATAGGGAACTTTATTCTACCGTTACCATTGGTCATTACTTTACTCATCAATGCTGTATATTCGGTAGAGATATCTTTATCATCAAAAGTGATAAGATTTGCAAATCCCATTACTTCTTTATAGAATTTAGCCCAAACATTCATTTGCCCCCAATCAACATTTCCAACCATGTGATCAATATATTTTAAACCGCAACTTGTTGGATTATAGTGTGATTCCCATTTTTCAAAATTTGGTAAGAACGTTCCTTTATAATTTTTACGTTCTACAAAAATATGAACAGTATCTCCATATGTATAAATTCCTGAACGTACTACTTCGCCAAACTCATCTTTTTCGGTTCTTGGTTCAAAATACGATCTAGCACCACGCTTTGTAGTTTCTTCCCATGATTTTCTTGCATCATCAACCCAAAGAGCAATTACTTTCACACCATCGCCATGTTTTGAGATATGGTCAAATATTTCAATGTTTTCAGTTCCCGGCATTGGTGTGGTAAAAACCAAACGAATTTTATCTTGAACTACAACATAACTCGTTCTGTCTTTCAATCCTGTTTCTAATCCGGCATAAGCTAAAGATTGAAACCCAAGTGCTGTTTTATAAAAATGCGCTGCTTGTTTTGCGTTACCCACATAATATTCTACATAATCTGTTCCTAAAAGTGGTAAAAAATCATCCGCTTCAGCGAAAATTTTTTCTAAGCCGTAATCAAAATTATCTATGTTTTTTAAATTACTCATATCTCATATTTTAGAACAAAGAAAATAGAATAGAGAAAAAAGACTTACTATAGTTTATTTTAAAACCCCATAGTCATTCTCTGAAATTCTTCTATTTTTTCTTCGATACTAGTTAGTGTTATTTTGTCTAAATATTTTCTATTAAATGCTAATATTAATTGTGTTCCTGATTCAAAAGAGAACTAAGAGAAATATCTAAGAAATGAGAAAAAGATTTATCTGTTCTTGCAGAACCTTCTGTTATATTACTCGGAATAGAAATAGAGCATCTATTCATTTTGAGAACTTAAATCATACCTTTCATATTTTGGAAAAGTCTTCACAATTATAAAAATTTCATCAGCAATTACAATTCCTAAACTCCAAATTTTCAAATTCTTATAATTATGCCTTTTACCTATCGCCAAAACCTCTATTTTCTTTTCTCCATTCTCTCTATTCTTAAATTATAATATCCAACTCTTATAATAATCATCAACTTCTAGTTTTAGCGCTTCTTCGGTAATCATAACAGGATTAAAAGGGTCGATCATTACAGCCAATTCACCCGTTTCTTTTTTACCGACACTTCGTTCTATTGCTCCTGGGTGCGGTCCATGGGGAATACCACCCGGATGCAAGGTTATTTGTCCTTTTTCAATATTATTTCTACTCATAAAATCTCCGTCAACGTAATATAATAATTCCTCAGCATCAATATTACTATGATGATATGGCGCAGGAATTGCTTTTGGATGATAATCATACATTCTTGGTACAAATGAACAAACTACAAAACCAGCTGCTTCCCATTGTTGATGAATAGGTGGTGGTAAATGAACACGACCTGTTATTGGTTCAAAATCGTGAATTGAAAAGGCATAAGGATAATTAAATCCGTCCCAACCAACCACATCAAAAGGATGGTTTTTATGTGTGTATTCCCAAAGAACACCTTGTTTTTTAGAAAGAATTTTAAACTCTCCTTTTTCGTCGTGTGTTTTTAAGTCTTTCGGCAATCTAAAATCACGCTCACAAAATGGTGAATGCTCTAAAAACTGTCCGAAATTATTACGATAACGATTCGGACTCATAATCGGACTAAAAGATTCTATATACAGAATACGATTATTTTCGGTGTCAAAATCTATTTGATAGGTTGTTCCTCTAGGAATAATTAGATAATCTCCATATTTAAAATCGAGATTACCGTACATTGTTCTTAATTTACCACTACCAATATGAATAAAAAGCATTTCATCGGCATCGGAATTTCTATAAAAATAATCGTTCGAAAATTCTTTAGGAGCAGCAAGACCAATATGCAGATCGTTATTTGCAAAGAGTGTTTTTCTACTGTCTAAATAGTCTTTCTCGGGTTTTAGCGAAAAGCCTTTAAAACTCAATGCTTTCATATTTTTTTCAATAGCAATTTTGGGAGCAACATCTCCTACTTTTTTAATTTCAGAAACTACTGTTGGTGGATATAAGTGATAAATTAAAGATGACATTCCTGCAAAACCTGCAGTGCCGAATAATTCTTCTTGATACAGACTTCCATCTGTTTTTTTAAATGTTGTGTGTCTTTTAGGTGGAATTTTACCTAATTTGTGATATCTAGGCATAATAATATATTTTAATCTTATGAATACTAAAGTTTATAAATCCGTAAAATGGAAATATATTATTCCGGATTTCTCTTAATCAAGAATTTAAGTAGTGATTTTAATTCTTTAAATGGTGTATTCATAATAACACTAACCTTGTTAGACCCTAAAGGTAAGAAAAAATGATTAGAAAATATAATAATAAACATCACCTAAATTCAGCAGCATTAGAATCTTTAATATACTAACTTACATCTACAACCTCTTTAATTTGAGGAGCATATCTCTTAATAGTAGCTTCAACACCATTTTTGAGCGTCATTTGATTTACAGAACAACCAATGCAAGCACCCAGGAGTTGGATTTTAACGATATCCTTTTCAACAGAAACAAAAGATATATCTCCGCCATCAGCCTGTAAAAAAGGTCTGATTTCGGTCAATGCTTTTTCTATATTATTTTTTAGTTCTTGTTCGTTCATGATTATTAACTTTTTACTGCACTACAACCAGCCATAGTAGTGATTTTGACAACCTCTGTTGGCGGTAGATCCTTATTACGTTGTACTAGTTGTGATACCATATTTTTAGTAATTTCAATAAATGCATTTTCTAAAGGTGTATCGTCTTGTAAAGCTACCGGATGTCCCGCATCACCAGCTTCTCTTATACTTTGCACTAATGGAATTTCACCTAAAAATGTAGTATCAATGTCATCAGCTAAATTTTTTGCACCATCTTTACCAAAGATATAATATTTACTTTCTGGCAATTCTGCTGGTGTAAAATAACTCATATTTTCAACAATCCCTAAAACAGGCACATTGATATTTTCTTGCTGAAACATGGCTACTCCCTTTTTAGCATCTGCTAATGCAATATTTTGAGGTGTACTCACTATAACGGCTCCTGTAATAGGAATAGCTTGTACAATAGATAAGTGAATATCGCCTGTACCGGGAGGCAAGTCTATTAACATAAAATCTAATTCGCCCCAATCAGCATCAAATATCATTTGGTTCAATGCTTTAGATGCCATGGCACCTCGCCATATTACAGCTTGATTTGGTTGAGTAAAAAAGCCTAATGACAGCATTTTCACGCCGTAATTCTCAACCGGCACCATTTTAGAACGTCCATCAACATTTCTTGCCAATGGTCTTGCTTCTGCCACATCAAACATAATAGGCATTGAAGGTCCATACACATCAGCATCCAAAATACCAACTTTAAAACCCATTTTAGATAAAGTAACTGCCAAGTTTGCGGTAACTGTAGATTTACCTACGCCACCTTTACCAGACGCAATTGCAATAATATTTTGTACTCCATCAATCTTCTTTCCGCTTATAGTATTTGTTGGAGTCTTTTCTGACACTTCAACTTTAACATTCACTTTTACATCAGCTTTTTGATAGACCTTATCGTGTATAACTTTCATTATCTCTACTTCTATCTTCTTTTTTGCTTGTAAAGTAGGATTCGAAATAGTTACCTCAACTATCACTTCCTTACCAAAAATCACTACATTTTTGATGGCTTTGCTTTCTACCAAACTTTTGCCTTCTCCCGGAGCAGTAATAGTATCTAAAGCATTATATATATCTTGTTTATCTAGTTTCATTCAATATACTACTTATATTCATTCTAAATTACAAATATAAGACTTACAGTTTAATAAATAAAAGGTTTTTAATGGGTAATTTTAAGATAGAAATGGTATTAGACAGTCTCACGCTATCTGATAGGTTTGTAACAGAGTGTAAATTTAATGCGTAAAACGATGAAAACTCTAGAGGTTTTGTGTATGTTTATAACATATTCTATACAAACTGTTATATGAAAGCAAAAAGAATAATAAAATTAAAATTATTTGGTATTATCTTCTTAACTATATTAACAACTGACAAATTTATGGCGCAAGAAAAATTAAAACTATATCCAGATGATCTCATCTTTATAAAAAATATCCCAAAATCGAATGAAGTTACGTATATAGAAATAAAAAAGGGTATGAATTTTTCTACAATATTAGATGAATCAGTATTTTTAAATGCTCTTGACAATAATGCTAAATCTCTAAATCCTAAAGATAAAATATTATCTGAATGGCATTATTCCTCTTGGTATTCTATTAGTTTATTAACACTTAAAGGAGAATATGATATTGAATTGTTCCTTGGTGGTCTAGGTTATATGACTCTACCTAGCGGGCAAAGAGGAGCCATTCTGTTTGATTTTAAGAAAAATGAAAAGCCTTCATATGACAAAAAATAAACGCTAATAAAATAGACGTTTATTCAAAAGGTTACCTGCAAAAGACGAAAAAAGTGATAAATGTCTTACCAACGCTATTAGTAGAACGAAAAAGAAAATAGTCAACAGATAATAATGTGTCTTATAAATTACTGGTTAACCCATTGTGTATTTTGAGTTTTTAGGTTTATCTCAATGTCAATTGACGAAATTTTATCAAAATGCACAACGGACTGGTTAATAAGAGATTAAATAAAAGTTAGTGCATTAAGTAAACTAAGAGAAAGCTGAGAATGGAGTGCTTAAAATACCTAACGCTTCATACACGAACCGTAGGTTTACATTCGGTACGGTAAAGCCCCTCTTATTCCTAAGTTTTTGAAAAACTTACTTCAAAATAAAGGTTTCCGTCATTTCCCAATTGGCTCTCACATCTAAAACAGTATCAAAATAAATAACCTCTTCCGGCTGTTTATTTAATAAAAAATTACCGGTGTCCCATTTTTTATTCTTGTTATCATCATAAATAATTCGAATCAAATATTTTGAAGGGATCAGATTTCTAAAAACATATTCCTGATCTTTTTCTGCATAAATTTCTTCAACAAATTCACCTTTTTCTTTAATTATCTGAACAATAACGGGATACCGATTAACATTTTGTAAGGTAAGATATACATTACCATAATCTGTTGGTTTTTTTGTGTTTAAATTAAACTGTAACGTATCATTTACATTGCCGAAAAAGTCGGTTATAGCATTGGGTAATAATTTTAAAGTATACCTTTGATCATAGGCTTTTGTAAAAATCAATTCAATTTGGTTTTTATCTTTAGCAATTTTAAAAATATGTGCTATAGCAACACTATCCTTATCAATAAAACTAATTTTAGTAGTATCTATGCTTTGAATCGGAATATTACTCAACAATTTAAACTGATCTCTTAAAGGTAATGTTCCTCTAATTGATGCTTTAATCTCTAAAGAATCAATTATTTTACTTCGTAATTTAACAGTTACCGTATCTTGATACTTCTTATTAAATACATAAAATTGTATGGAATCTTTCACATTATTCTTATACCAATAGTTGAGCGTGTCTTTATCTTTTTCGAAATAAGAAAAACTTTGAAACTTATCTGATGTTTCAAACGGCACTACTTTTAAACTATCGGCTTTACCTTCATATCCAAAAAGAATATGTCCTTTACTGTTCTCTGATGGTCTTTTTAATTTATACGATAATTCTTCTTTAAACAACTTAATAATATGATTGTTACTATCCTTTGGAATGGTAATATATTCCTTTAAAAAGCCAATTTTATCTTCTTTAGGATTAAATTTATAATTTTTAGAAGCATCCTTTAAAGCCATTAATAGATATTTACCTGATTTCATATTGGTAATTTCCCATGCTGTAGTGTCAAGTGTACTTGCAACGTAATAAGGTTTTTCATTATAAATGGTAGAATCTGTAAATGATTCATTCACCTCATATAACATAACTGTAATGTCTTTATCTGCGTCTTTATCAAAAGCGTCTTTAATAGTACCTGAAACTTTCAATGAATCTATAATATCGCCCGTTGAAAAAACATATTTAAAGTTATGCAACGCGTTGCTCTCTGTATTATCAATAACACTTTCGCCAAAATTAAATGTGTAGGTTGTATTTTCTTTAAGGGTATCTAATATCTTTATCGTTATATATTTACTTGGTGTACCTAAAGGCGTAATAATTGGTGGATACTTTAAAGGTGGAGATACTATCAGTTGTTTCTGCAGATCTTTTAATTTAATATATTCATTAAAATAAATTTTAATTTCATCATCTTTAAAATTTGTTGTTAAATGTGCTGGCTTCGCAATTGTCATTATGGGCGCATCTTCATCTTTCGGACCTCCTTCCGGTCTTCCTCTACGAGCACAATCTGATAAAAAAAATATCAGAAAAATAGTAACCATAAATACATTAAAAATTCGTTTCATTTATTTGAAATTTATTACAAATTAACAATATTTTTTAGTGGTAATACTAACAAGTATATTGATATTTATTCAGTAAAAGTCATGGTGGCAATACTAATTTTAATATTCTTAGTCTTTGAAAGTTCTAGTGCGCAAGCTTCAAGCGTAGCGCCAGTAGTAATCACATCATCAATAAGTAATATATGTTTATGTTCAAAGATAGTTGCATCAGATAAATGAAAAATCTCATCAACATTTTTCCAACGCTCGATTCTGCGTTTTAATGTTTGCGTATCTGTTATTGATTCTTTTATCAATATATTCTCAATGAAAGGAATATTCAAAATACCAGAAATACTGTTACCAAAAGTTGATAACTGATTATAACCTCTCTTCTTTAACTTTTTAGTGTGTAATGGAACTGGTATAATATAATCTATAGAAGGAAACCTTTTACTTTCTTTCAGCTCAGATCCAAGCCATTGTCCCAGAAGAATACCTATCTCTTGTTTGCCTTTATATTTTAATTGATAAATTAACTTTTGTGATATTCCTTTAGTTCTATAAAATAATAAGGCGGTTGCAAACTCAATTTTTACACGTCCATAAAATGTTTGCTCAACTTTATTATCTATTTCATTTGTGAAATTTGTGACTGGTAATTCAAACCTACATTTTAAACATATCTCCGTTTCATTTTTTACCAATTGTTCATCACAACTAACACATGCTTTAGGAAAAAATAAATAGAAAACATCTTTTAAAAATGGCATTAATAATAAACTTTTCGTGAATTTACCTTTTATTTTATATAAATAAAATTAATAACTATTTAAAAACGTTTAATCCTAGGCTTTATCAGTAAAGTAGGAGTGATTTATTAGTTTTTAACATATCTGCGTTTTTATTAACAAATACGAAAAAAAGCATTCCTTATATACAATATTTATCTAATTTTGCGTTTAGCATTTAGTACATATTAAACTCTAAATTAAAACCTTAACTTATGGAAGATCAAAAATCGTCTTCAAACAAAAAAATTATTACTGGAATATTGATAGCTTTGCTAGTGGCCTTAGGTGTTTACACATTCCAGCAAAATTCAAAATTTAAAGCTTCTGAAGAGTTTCTAAAACAAGAAAAAGAGCAAATTTTAGGTAACTTAATTTCAATGGAAGAAAAGTATGACGTAGCTATTGCAAAAAATAGCTCTATATCGGATGAGTTGACTGTTGAAAGAGATAAAATCATTGCTTTTAAAGATTCTGTTAAAAATTTAAAAAATGCAAATTGGTCTTTAGTAAGACGTTATAGAAAGAAAATTAAAGATCTTGAAGCAAGTAATGAGCGTTTATTTTTTATGAATGACTCTTTAACTATTGCTAACAATTTATTAGAAGTTGAAAAAGATAGTATTACAGGTAAACTTGTTGAACAAACTAGTTTTAATGATACTTTAATGGCTCAAAATTTAGATTTATCTAAAAAAGTTGAGATAGGTGGCGCATTGAACGTTAGCTCAGTAAAAGCTATGTCAATGAGACTTAAAAGTAATGGTAAGTATACCGAAACTAACAAAGCTCAAAAAACACAGGCAATTCGTGTTAATTTTAGAATAGTAAGAAATGAAATTGCAGCACCTGGTGATAAAGAAGCTTATATAGTAATTCAAAACCCTAAAGGAACTGTTATTAGTGAAAAAGGTAAATTCACATTAAAAAATGGTGAAGAAGTACCTTATACAGATAAAACAATAGCTAACTATAACAATGCAGATTTAGATGTAGTAATGTTTGTAGAAAATATTACTCAAAAATTTGTAAAAGGTAACTATAATGTAAAAGTATATGTTGAAGGAAACTTAGTTGGTGCTACAAAACTAGAACTTAAAGATGCTTTCTTAGGTCTATAAAACAAAAATCAATCATTTTATAAAGGTGTAAATACAAATTTGTATTTACACCTTTTTTTGTTTATCAATATTTATAATTTATCTATTTTTGCGGGATGGCAAAACAAGAAGACAAATTCAAGAAGGTAATTTCTCATGCAAAAGAGTATGGTTATGTATTCCCTTCAAGTGAAATATATGATGGTTTAAGTGCAGTATATGATTATGCTCAGAATGGTGTTGAACTCAAAAATAATATTCGGCAGTACTGGTGGAAAGCTATGGTACAAATGCATGAAAATATTGTAGGTATTGACGCAGCTATTTTAATGCATCCAACTACATGGAAAGCTTCCGGGCATGTAGATGCCTTTAACGATCCGCTTATTGACAATAAAGATTCTAAAAAAAGATACAGAGCTGATGTTTTAATTGAAGATTATGCTGAAAAACTATTGCAGAAAGCACAAAAAGAAATAAATAAAGCGGCCAAACGTTTTGGTGACTCTTTTGATGAAGAGCAATTCAAAACTACAAACCCTAGAGTTGTAGGTTATTTTCAAAAGAAAGATGAAATATTAGCTCGTATGGCAAAATCATTAGAAAATGAAGATCTAGCCGATGTTAAAGCACTAATTGAAGAATTAGGAATTGCTGATCCTTTAACAGGAAGTAAAAACTGGACAGAAGTTAAACAGTTCAACTTAATGTTTGGAACTAAGTTAGGTGCATCTGCTGAAAGTGCAATGGATTTATATTTGCGTCCTGAAACAGCTCAAGGTATATTCGTCAACTTTTTGAATGTGCAAAAAACGGGTCGAATGAAGATTCCTTTTGGTATCGCACAAACAGGAAAAGCTTTTAGAAATGAAATTGTTGCCAGACAATTTATTTTTAGAATGCGTGAGTTTGAACAAATGGAAATGCAATTCTTTATCAAACCCGGCACTCAAAAAAAATGGTATGAACAATGGAAAGAAAACAGGCTTAAATGGCATTTATCATTAGGTATGGGCGAAGAAAATTATCGTTTTCATGACCATGATAAATTGGCTCATTATGCTGATGCAGCTGCCGATATTGAATTTAATTTTCCTTTCGGATTTAAAGAATTAGAAGGTATTCATTCTCGGACAGATTTTGATCTAACACAACACGAAGAATTTTCAGGAAAAAAATTACAATATTTCGATCATGAAGAAAATAAAAGCTATGTACCTTATGTAGTTGAAACTTCAATAGGACTTGACAGAATGTTTTTAGCTGTTTTTTCGAACTCCTTACAGGAAGAAGAACTAGAAAATGGAACTTCACGTACGGTGTTAAAATTACCTGCTGTTTTAGCGCCAACTAAAGCTGCCATTTTACCATTGGTTAAAAAAGATGGATTACCGGAAATTGCGCATACTATTATGGATGACTTAAAATGGGATTTTAATGTAATTTATGATGAAAAAGATGCTGTAGGTCGACGTTACAGACGTCAAGATGCTGCAGGAACTCCTTTTTGCATTACCGTTGACCATCAAACTATTGAAGACAGTACTGTAACCATACGTGATAGAGACACAATGGATCAAAAGCGTGTAAAAATGACTGATCTACGTCAAATTATTGATGACAAAGTAGCTATTAAAAACTGGTTGAGATAATTTTAAAGCTTTATTTGAAGCTATTGAACGAGAACAAACCAATAGAGGAACGCTTTCAAGTGAGGGTTTCACTTTAAGTGAAACCCTCACTCATTCATTAATAATAACGTCTCGACTGCGCTCGACGGGACAATCATAGATTTCTCTTACTTTTTAGACAGCCTTAGTTATTTTTTTAGAACCTGAACCCAATGGAAACTCCGCCTCTACCAACAACTTCAATTTCGCTTTGACCGAGTAAGTCTCTACCTATACCGGCATATACTTCAGCAATAAAACCTCTTTTAGTTACAAACTTTCCTCCCACTGAGATACCTACGGCAAAATCTGTATATTTTTCATCTCTATATGAGCCGTTAGGGTCAGAAATTTCATCAAAGTGATAAATTTCATCTTCACCGGAATGTAACATTCCGAATGCCTCAACAAAAAAGCCTTGTGCATATTTTCTACTAAAAAAATGTCTGTAGTATGGTGTAATTGAAAAAGTTCTATACTCATCTAAACCATCATCACTATTTTGATCTAATGAAAATAATGCACCAATACCAAGTGATGATTCTTCATTTAGTATTCTTTCGTAAGTAAAATCTGCCCACTTAAAACCAATTAAATTTGACATATTTATTTTTAATTCATTCTGTTTTAAAATGGTTTCTTGACTTTCATTTTCTTGTGCATTAACTGATACAATAGATATGAATAGAAATAATATTAAAATGGTTTTTTTCATGGATTGAATTTTTGGGTTAAATTTTGATATAATATCAATAATGATACCAAATATATTTATGTTTGTTATAACCTGAGTTCGATGTAAGATTTTCTTACATCGAACTCAGGTTTATAGTACCAAAAACAAGATGTAAAACAAAAAAAAGGTTGCGTGGAATAGGTTAATTAAATGTAAAGGTTTTGGTCAGGCTTTGGGGATTGCGCTTATCGGCTTGTATAAGAATAGTAGCCGATTTCGGAAGTAGATTTTTTCAATTTACTACTAATTTTATGTGGGCTACAATGTTCATATTTACTATTATTTCGGCTATTATTTTTATACTTCTTAAGTTTACAATTCATTATATTTAGTAAATAATCAGAAAGAACAAAAGAGAGAATTAAGGTTAATTTATACGGTGAAGTTAAAACTTCGACAACATTG
>VAPL010200834.1_pt1 | contig 42220 bp, 22 predicted proteins | sample 3395061 | NCBI WGS metagenome assembly VAPL01 (sample SAMN08290444, study PRJNA428436) | hydrothermal vent metagenome | isolation source: Deep-sea hydrothermal vent chimney 2 | place: Pacific Ocean: Juan De Fuca Ridge | depth 2182 m m | reverse complement strand
CGGGACCGCGAACAACGCCGTCGGACTAAATAGTAGCGTGAGTGGCGGGTCGTCCAACTTCGCCTTCGGAATAAGTAGCAGCGTCAGTGGCGGGACTGTCGGCACTGCGCAAAACACGAATAGCTGGGTAGCAGGCTCGCTATCTGAAGGGTAATAATTTTTCCCATACCGTTTCCCTGAGTCGGGTAACCGACCCAGGGGCGTGGGATCCAGAGGCCGACTGACTACCAGCAACAGTGACAATGCACTCACGCAAGGGACTTCATATTATGATTTTTCACCAACTAGTATTGGCAGCGGGCCGCCGGCCTGGACGACTCGCGTTGCTATTTGCGATAGTGCTCTTGACTCTGTTTCAACTTCTCGTTCTGCCGTCTTCGTGGGCGGCTGACCCAACAGCGGAGGTTTCCCATCAGCAACTTATGGGTGAACGCAATTCGCGCATCCAGAAACTGCAGCAAACCAACGGGAGTATTTTCCAGCAGATACTGGACGAGCAGGCGTCTGACAGGGCCGCGCTGAAACGGAGCAGCCTGAATTCCGAGCAACGAAGGGACGAGGAAGAAGAAATCAACCGGCATTATTCAGAGCTGATGAAGGCGCTTGATGTCCGGAAAAAGGATGTTGAAGCCCGAATCTATGCCATCTGGAAAGACTCCGGCGTGCAACTGCAGAGCGGTACCGTTCCGGACGAGCAGCGCTGGAATACAATGGACAATTTACTGAGTGGTTTTGAAGAGTCCTTTTTTTCGTCGATTACCGAGAAGAGCAGTGCGGGTCCCGAGCAGCAAGCGCTGGCTGAGCACCTCGAAACATGTTCGCCGCTTGAGCAGAAATTTGCACACCCGTTTACCGGTGATTTCCTGACCAGAAGTATCAAAGGACTGAGCGGCGAGAACTGCCATTACGTTGAAGAGCTGCCGGCTAATGGTCGCATGGAGTGTTTCTACCCCAGGGAAAAATTAGCACAAATAGCAGACTTCTATTTGCATCCCGAGCGATTCGACGGGGCAGAAATACGATCTCGTACGGAGTTCGTCGATGGCGAGCCTGTTTCGACGACCGAATATATTGTTGACGGGAAACCCGTCTTTCATCCTCTGAATGACAGCATCGAAAAGGGTGAATGTCAGGTTCTCGGGTACAACTAGAGGTGGTATCTATGCGTCGGGCCTGTCCGGGCACAAACAAACTGGAGTATTTCATGCGTCAAATTATCCTTACTACGGTGTTCTGTATTTCCCTGCTGGTGCACACAGCAGAGGCCGACACGGATACGTTAGTGATGAGCCCTGACAAACCGTTCAAGGAAAAGTACGCGGCCATTGATACGGAAATAGACGGACTGCTTGAATCGCTGCAAGCTGATTACCGAAAAAACCTTGAAGGCGAAAAGAAACAGCACGCCGAACGCAGAGCGCAGCTCTATGAGGAGATGCCTGGCGTTTTCGAACGTGCAGATAAGGAAAGAGCACTGAACAAGCAATACAACCAGCGGCGACGTGAGTTGGAGCAAGAATTCAACGCGTCCAGAAAAGATGTCTACGCACTCCGAACAACAGCCAGGCAACAGTTGTCACAGAACAATGTGGTTGAAGCAGGCGTATGGAACTCTGTGAAGACCTTCGATACAGCGCCGACGTATCGCAGCGGTGTTGCAGGTTTGCCTGCTGGCAGCGACGTGTCGGGCCGTACGACTCCCTCTGCCGGCACAAGCGCCGGGGTAGATTCAGGCAAGGAGTATGTTGGCACCAAAGGAACCGCGTTCACGAGCGGCTCCGGACCAAAGCCAAGTGTTGCAGGCTCTTCGACCGACATGCCGAAGTTCGACGGCGATAAAGGTTCATTCGTATGGTCGGATGGCACCTCGGCAAGTGCAATCGGCCCGGATGGCAGCGTCGGCAAAGTGAACGACAAAGGCGACATTGTATTCGGAAATGGGATGACAATTATCCATACCGGGGAGGGGGAGGTTTCGGTGTACGAGCCAGACGGTAATTCTGGTACCGACGGTGCTGATAACCAGGGTCGATGGGTCGGACAGGACGGCAAGAAAGGATCAAACAGGAACAACAGCGGTGGTTCGGGTAGTAACGGCGGGGGACAACAAGGCGGGCAATCGGGTGGCAAGGGAAAGGACTCCGGTAAAGACGAGAGCGGTGCAGACGACTCATCGGGAAGCTCTGATTCCGACAACGACAAAGGTGACGATAAGGGCAAAGACTCCGATACAGAGACTGAAACGGATACGGAAACGGAAACAGATTCTGCGGACATCGATGCAGACAATGACAAGGGGAACGGGGGAGGCAAAGAGAGTTACGGTGAAGGCTCCGGGACATACGCCAGTGGTCCCAACGCTGTAGTGCAGGGTATCGTTGACAGAGCAACCGGAAATAGCACAAGCCCTGACTCCGGTGTGCCGGAGGAGTGCGGCGATGCAGGAGTGGGCGGTACCGTTTCCCAGCCAGGTGCGGGGTCTTCAGGAGGGTGTATACCGGCCGGACTGCCAGGCATCTCCACTGAGGAGAATCAACCTGAGACGCCTCAGGCGTCCGATGCCGTGATCAGTGAAGATCAACGTCGTGCAGCGAGTGCCAGTATCTCGGATCGAATCAGCCAGCCGGCCTTGCAAGACCCCGGTATTCCGATAGGAGACCTGCCCTCGCACACACCACTGGATCAGGCGCCGGTGACCAATCCGGAACCTCAGAATTAATCGACGTTGGTAACCGTGTCCAGATTAGTCGCGATCTGTCTCTATCTTCTGGTCGGTAGTGTTTCCGACAGCGGTCAAGCGCTTGGAGGATTTGATTGTGGACGGTCACTCTGTGGGTGTGATCGACCGTTTACGATGACGGTTAACTTCTCTCTTTTTAATATAGATGTTACCCCGGTCGGGGACGCGACGTTGGTTTGTTTGGACAGTGGCGAATCATTTGGAGCAACGAATGCCCAGGGACAGCTAAGGGTACAAGTGCAGGGGCGATCGAGTCCCGGCTGTGGATTCCAATCCGATTGCCGCACGGCGTATTTTCAAACAAAAGACGGAGGTCGAGAGCGACCATTCTGGTTCGCGCAAGTGGTACGTGGGCATGAAGTTGACTCTGCGCAGCGGCAAATTCAAGTAGTCACAATGGGTGGTGCTGACAACGCAACAGCAGCTGAGTGACGACGTGTTGTTACAGCACGACAGCGAAGTGAGTTGTGAATACGTCCCGACAAGCCGCAACGCACCTGACGCTCGTGGAGACCGACTTTCCTCACGTAGGACTGGGGTGCGAGATCGCGGGCACGTTTATAGGCATCGCGCGCCTTCTCAAACGCTCCGTCGCAGAGATAAAAGCTGCCGAGATTGGCGAGCACGTATTCGTTCTCATCCCGTTAAAGGCAGGGCAAGGCGAAAGACGAGTCGACAAGTTGGCGCCTAGAGCGTCGATTTTATGGGGAAATCTGATGATCAGACAAGAGAAAACCTGCCTGATGCGATCGAGACCGTCTGCGCCACTTCCCGCTGATTTCCCGGAAGCGCTTCGTGATTCCTTTGCGGATGGGACGTTCAGACGGCGTAAAGTCATCGCTGCTGCTGCCGTTTTTTAAAATCGGATCCATGTTTATTGCTCTATGAACTATGTACCGAGCTCCGCGTTCTCTTTTACCCGTCTTAGATAAGGCGCCCCATTCTCTTGCAAGTGAAGTCTTGCCTTGTCGACTTGACTCTTTGGCAGCTGTGTTGCTCGATAAGACAAAGGATCGAGCTTTAGACCCGAAGCGATGGACTCGATCTGTTCAGCCTCTGACTCGCTGTACTTCGCAACAACAAAATACGCCCACGAGTACATCGGAAGAATGACGGTGTGGCGTCTTGCCATGTCAAGCGCATAGTTTCGATATGCCGGGTTCTGCGTGTGATCAAAAAGCAGATCAGCCAGATCAACGACCTGGTAGTAGGGAAAAACCGTTCGATAATCCAAATACGGGCGGTTGTCCATTGCCTGCTGCAGATAGCGAACTGATTCATCGTGGTGCCCCTCGAAAGCGGCGAGCACGGCATAGGTCAGATCTTCATCGAAGCGGAACCCATGCTGGCTGCTCTTTTTTCCTTCCTGGCGTCGTGTGTCTTCGAGCGCGGGCTCCCGAGCTTCAAGCGCAGCGCGCAGATGACCGGCGCGGCCGACAATTGAGGCGCTAAACGCATAGTAAGGCAGATACTCATCCAGGTAATACAATCGAGCAGCCTCGTTGAAGATATTGAACGCGGCTTCGAAATCGTCGCCCAGCAATGCGCTCATCGCCCTTGCCATTTTCTCGTAGCGTGGCTCGACCGGCTCGTGTCGCTTCTTATCCGGCAATCCCGGCGGCGTGGGTATTAGTTCGTCCCACCCGAGAGATCGGCCATCCTCCTGTACATAGCCGGGAACGGTGCTTCGTGGCCAACGATCACTTCGCACGTACCGTGGCGGCCGATCGAATCGGAATCTAGCCATGGTTGCTGCGAGTTCGGGCCCGGGGTGCCGGTCCATCGTTCCGGCGAGCAGCAGGTAGCGCGGTGCGAGCTTGATGTTGCCGTACGCGGCGGTGGTTCGGATTAACGAAGATTCTCGCAATTCAGATGCCGCAATCCAGCTCGCAATGTCCTCCGTCGAGGTTGATTCGATGCGATGTCCGACGAGAGCGCCTGACCACAACTGCGTAGATTGCTGGCGCGATGACTGCATCGTATGGTCAAAAATACTCCACGCGAGATCCGACTCACCCCGAATATGAAGAATCTGCTGAAGGTCGCGGACGGCATAATTACTGCCATAACGCCGAACACGGGCTGCGGTCCATGCTTCCGCAGACTCCAAATCTCCGGCGATAAGTGCCAGCCGATTGCCTGAACTCATGCTGCTCGCCGCTCCCGTGCGGCTTCTGGCCGCTATTTCCAACAGCGGCACGGCTTCGTCGTATTGCCCGATCCAATAGAACATGCTACCGGCTTCGTTGGCATAGTTCGAATGCACGAGCGCATCGTCAGGTTGTGGGCTGGAAAACCTGGGGTACGAAAGGAATGCTTTCTGCGCGGCTTTGTAGTCGCCACGCCTTATGAGTGCGCGGCCGAGGGCGTAATAGACCTGCCAGTCAGTGCTCCCCGCGGCCACCTGTGTGCGCAACAACCGAATCTCAGCATTCTTGTCGCCACTTTGGTGAGCCAGTTCGGTCTCGAATCTTTCCCGCTGTCGATTGCCAACGAATCGATGCGCGTGAGCGGCCATCAATTCCTTTCCGGCGTCGGATGGCTTTATGGATTCGTTGTCTAACTGCTCGAAGCGGGCTTTAAGGCAAGAGAACCCTATCCATGTGTATTCAATGCACCGCTGGAGAATACTCTCCGTCAGCTGATCCTCCCGTAGCCCGTAAAACCAGGCTTCGCCCATCGGCCACTCGAAATAACGGATCGGGTCCTTGCGAGTATTCCTATGTGACTTCTCGACCTCTAAGTATCCACCCATGCGTAGTTGCTGAATCGACGCATTATTACGTCGAGCAGCCATAGCAGAGTCTTTCGTCATCTGGCCTGTCCACGCCAATCCGTTTATTTGCTCGGTCGCAATTTGATTTCGTAGCGTCTGCAGTTCGGTGCCATCGGATTTCGAGGACAGGTCGTCGAGGGCTCGAGCCTTTTGCAGCGTAGCGGCAGGATGGCCGGCAAGAACAGCATCAAATTCACCAATTTTTCGTAGCGCAGCATCGGGCAGGCGCTTGATTGATAAATCATGCTCGACACGAAGTATCTGATTCGCGATAGCTACCGCCTTGCCGAGGTCGATGATGTCAAGTTCGGAAACGCTAAGGTAGCTTTCCGGCGTACTCGCCTCTGAGGCGACTTTCGCGATATCCACTGCGTCTAAATGTCGCCACACAAGTCGTGTCAGCCCCAACTCGTTCGGATAATCTCCGGTTACGGCCGCCTGACCGGCGATCAGTCGTAGTGTTGTGACGTCGTTGGGCAACAGCAGTTCGAGACCAAGTTTGACGGCTGCAGTTGTAAACTCCGGTCGATGGGTGGTATCGCGCAGTGCACGATCTATAAATGGCTCCCAGGTCGCCGCGAGTTCGCCAATGACCGGTCGTTCCAATTCGTCATCGTACTTCGATTCGAGCCAGCCCAATTCTCTTCTTGCCATGAAGTCGAGCGGCGACGTCCCCATTTTTTCGACTTCCTGGCGAAGCCCGGGCAAGTCTCCGTTTAGCAGGGCGAGGAGAGCGCGTTCGTGACTCGAACGAGGCACGCCGAGCGCCTGGATTGCGGCCGGTCGGCGACCAAGGTACGCGTATGCGCGAGCCGTAAAGTACCGTTTTCCGGGTTGGTCAACCGACAGTTTTTCTAACTGAACGAGTGAGCGTTCGAATAACCCGTATCGGACTTCGTTAAAGTCCGCGTTCGGATGCAACATGCCAACTAACTGCAGATAGGCCGCTGAGTGAAGCGGTGATTTCGCGGACTCAGCAATCAACTCACCCAGAGATTCGGTGAAGCGAAAGTTTTTCAATGACGACGTTGTTTTCGCGACAGTGTGTTCTTTCTTTTCTACAACGAACTCGAAGATTTCGTCGAGAATGCTCTGTACAACAACCGATGGCGGTTTCGTATCACTGAACCTCAGTTGTGGCCAGGTTTTGCTGCGCTGCACCGCCCTGCTTTGACCGTCAAGCACCGAAACCACCAGGTCAAATTGCCCGGAACGGTTATGATTTGCATGCAGCTCTACGATTTGCTTCGGTGAGAGCCGTTCAACAAGGCGCTCAATGTCCCTCTGCGGATACGTTGATCGGTGTGAGCCGAGCACGCGAAAAACGTAAGTCGGATTGGGAGCCTGGAGGTTGGCACCGGTAATCAGACGATCTGCAATCAACCGAGTGATTAGTGATCGACCAATAGGGTCAAATGAGTTCTCACCGCCTTGGACTGGAAGAACAAGCAGGTCGAAGTCGATATCGCGAATCGCTTGCATGGACGTTCTCTGTTCCGACTTGAGCCATTGCGATTCCGCCAAAGAGATATCCATCTGGGTAGCAGCCGCCGGCCTTAGAAGAGCGAGCGCCGCTAATACAACCACTGTTCTCATATTTTTCAACCTAGGAGGCTCCGGTGGCCCTTGAAATTCGGACCAGTATAACCAGATGCTCGACGGTTCGGATGTGAGCTAATCGGCAATAGCGTACGCGACAAAAATCCAGATTACTTCTTCGATATTGATGATTTCCACGCAAATTTTGGTTTTAAGCTTCGGTAGACATTTAAGGGCTGGTAATGTGAAGGCCGTCTCGAATAGCACTGTCCCGGCCTATTCGAAACTCCAGGCTGGCACCGCGGCCGGAGGACTTGGGAGCAGCACCGGCATACTGAGCTTACTCCGAAGCAGCATCTCCGGAGAGGGCTTCATCGAGCAACTCAAGCAACTGATCACGGCTGTAGCTGTAAGGACCCCACTGGTTCAGTTGTACAAGCTCGTTGACCTTCGTGCGAATGGTAAATTCCTGTTCTCCTGCATTCGGGACAACCATGTAGCGACGCAACGGTTCGTCGTCGAACAGGGCATGCATAAATGCCTCGGAAACTTCATCCGGTTCCTTGTAGGACAACTCGCGTTCGGTCGTCGCTTCGTAGGCCTTATTCATTTCTTCAGTCACTTCGCCACCAGCGGTTTGCGTTTGTTCAATGCCGCGAGCCACGCTGCTTCGACGAATGTTCGACTTGTAGTTACCAGGTTCAATGACACTGACCGTAACTCCGTGCGGCGCCATTTCGGTGGCCAGCGAATCGGTATACGCTTCAATCCAGTGTTTGCTGCCGCTGTAGGCGCTGAAACCCGGGAGTGATGAGATGGTGCCGGCGATCGACCCAGTCGTTACGATACGGCCCCTGGATTCGATAACCAGTGGCGCGAACGCCTTGGTCGTGCGGTAGACGCCCTCAACATTGACAGTGTAGACAAACGTCTGATCTTCGATCGGCGTTTCGATGACCTGTCCGCCGCCGCCCACGCCGGCGTTGTTAACGAGGCCATACAGGCCTGTGCCCTTTTCCGTGATCATTTCGACAACAGCATCAACCTGATCCTGCCGGGTCACGTCGAGTCTTACAGCCGTAACGTTATCGATCGCATCCAGCGCGGCCAAATCCGCGTCCTTCCGCGCGCCAGCGTAGACGTGGTAGCCGTTCTCGGCCAGCGTTTCGGTGAGGTTTCGGCCGATGCCCGTGCTGGCGCCCGTTACCAGGATCGACTTGTGGTCATCCGCAGCAACGGTGTGCGGAATCGCGAAAACTGTAATTGCGGCGGTTGCGGCAACGACAAATCGGAGAAGCTTCATCATGGTGTTTCCCTTTTTTTAATCTCTTGAGTGGGCGCTACTACTTACCCGTAGTTGATCGGAGCGGCCGGCCCGACGGGCAAACCCAGAACGAATACCCACAAATAGAAGAACAGCGACCAACAGATCAGAAACGCGACTGAGTACGGCAGCATCATCGCGATCAGTGTGCCGATGCCGGCTTTTGGCACGTATTTCGCGGCAAACGCCATGATCAGCCCGAAGTAACTCATCATCGGTGTAATGATGTTGGTGCTCGAATCCCCAATACGATAGGCCGCCTGAATCACTTCCGGACTGTAGCCAAGCAACATTAACATTGGTACAAAAATTGGCGCGGTCACAGCCCATTGTGCAGATGCCGAGCCGAGCATCATATTGATAAACGCGCAAATAATAATAAACAGGAAAAACACAGCGGGTCCGGTAAGACCAATGTTCTGCAGAAAAGTGGCGCCAGTTACTGCTGTCACCGAACCGAGATTGGTCCAGCCGAAGAACGCCACAAACTGAGCTGCAAAGAATACCAGCACAATGTAGAGCCCCAGAGTACTCATCGCAGCGGCCATTGCGTCAATCACGTCCCGATCGTTTCGAATCGAACCCACTACCCGGCCATACACTACGCCGGGCACAAGAAAGAACACAAAAATCAAAGCAACAATTCCACGCAGAAACGGCGAGTTACGAATCTCGCCGGTGTCCGGGTTGCGCAGTACCGCTCCCTCTGGAATCACCATTATCGCGATCAGGGCTACCAGCGCCAACGCCGCCAGCCCGGCCATCTTCAGCCCGCGCCGCTCCTTGTCGCTTAACGGGTCGAGACTGTGTTCGTCCTCGTCGTCGAATCCCGCCTGCGAGACGTCATAGTGCCCGAGCGCGGGTTCAACGATCTTGAGACTGACGACACTGGCTAATGCTGTGATCAGGAACGTACTGGCTATCATAAAGAACCAGTTGGCGCTGGCGTCGACGGAATACGCCGGGTCAATCAGCTGAGCAGCTTCTTGCGTGATGCCAGCCAGCAACGGGTCTACCGTGCCGAGCAGAAGATTCGCACTGTAACCGCCCGAGACACCGGCAAAAGCTGCTGCGAGGCCGGCCAACGGATGACGCCCGAGCGAGTAGTATACGACTGCCGCAAGCGGCACCAGTACCACGTAACCCATCTCGGACGCGGTGTTCGAAATTACACCGGCGAAGACTATAGTTACCGTCACCATGCGAGGGCTGGCGCTCAGTACCATGCTGCGAATGATCGCCGTGAGTAGCCCCGAACGTTCGGCAACACCGACGCCGAGCAACGCCACCAATACGGTGCCAAGGGGTACGAAACCCGTAAAATTCGTCACCAGGTTCAGCACGATGCGGCGAAATCCGTCCGCATTCAGCAGACTCACTACCTCGATGAGGCCATTTGGTGCGCGGCCGCGCGCACCTTCCGGTCGCGGATCCACCACCGCTACATCGAGTGCTTCCATCAGACCGCTGAGCAGGACAACACCCAGTGCGAATAAAGCAAACAGCGTGACCGGATGCGGCAGCGCGTTACCCAGCCATTCGACAACACGCAGAAAGCGGGTAATCCTGCTCGTAGCGCCATCTTCGCTGTCGCGCGACGCTCGACGCTCAATTTTCTCTTGTTTTTCAGTCATTCGTTTCGGCGCAGCGCTGCGGCGTGATCGGCTACAGAGTGCTCGTTACCCCAGAAAAAATACAAGACTACACAGCCTGCGAAGAAATAGCACCGGGTTGACCTGCGATGTTGTCGGTAAGAAATTTACGTTGGTTCTTGATGTAAACCGCCCTTTCTTCGCGCACGTCATCGATTGAACAATGTCTTTTCTGAAATTATTGCGAAATTAGCGGCGCTGGTACCCGGGCCCAGAGTCAACCGACCCGATTGGATGAAGAGCATCCCTGTTCTTCACCTTACAGGCGACCTTTGATTGTCCAAATTCATTCCCGATGAATTCGTCAGGGTATCTTTGCGCCGAGCAGCAAACACCGGGTGTGGGTGACCCCGGCCAGGCGGACAAGGGCAGCCAGAATGTGGCAGAAAGTCAGGATGAGAAAGTGTCTGCACAACGCCATGTAGCGATGACATGGGCTCAGAGACTAAAGCGGGCGTTCAGGCCGCCGATCCGTGCTACACGTCAACACCCTAGGGCAGAGCAGCGGCCTGCATTCTGGACCACTCTTGAAACAACGCGCGTTGCCCATCATTGAGCGCGTGGTAGTAACCCGCTGAGGAGCCGAATCGCCAGGGAAAAAACGGCGTGTAATTCTTATCCAGTGACAAGGGCGCACCAGGTTTGTGAGCTTGCCCGATCGCCTCGGTGTTATACGCCTCGTCCCGCATCGCCTGCTGGTTGGCGAGTCTCGACCATTCATTCGCGGTAAGATCTCCCTTTACCTTCAGGACTTGCAGAAAATCTGGAGCAACACCGTAATCGAATTCGTAACTTTCACCGATTATCGCGGTGTCTGGCAGTCCCGCCTCCAGAACGGACGGTCGGGTGTTGTATATTTTGGGCGAGTAAAGTTTTTGGCTGAGTTCCGAGTCTGCATAAAGCGTTGACGACACCAGTCTGGAAATCACCGGTACCTGCGCGGAGCTCAGATCTCCTGGAATTCGTTCAACAGCCGGCAACATCCTAAGCTCCACCTCACTCGCCAGATAGACGCGACGAACGCTCGGACCTATCGAACCCTGACTCGATGGCAAGCCCAGCAACATAGCCTCCGCATCCGATGGCGGCATACTCCAGAATGTCTCGATATAGTCGCCGGAGCCAAGGTTGATGATGTGTGGCGAGCACGGTCCCCGTAACAGGCTGAACATAGCGTTGATGTTGAGCTGCCCCAGCATGAAGCCGCTATTTTGAAAATCGTAGGGGGATAAACGCATTTCGGAGACAACCAGGAAGCGTCTCGGAGGAGATACGGCGCGTTTCACGAGTTGCGGCAAACCAGTGCTTACGAACGCTTGCTGCGCCCTTTTTGTTTCGAATTCGTCATCGCCTGGCCAAGCCGCCACTCCGCGGCCTGTCGTTACGAAAAACCGTTCGCGCTGATCTTTTTCCAGATATTTGCCGCCAACACACAAGGCACGATTTGGTTCCGTAAAAAGCTCGGGTGCAGCCCCCATAAACAGAAAGTCAGAATAAGTCTCCAGATTCTTTCGAGCTAGTGGATCGTTAACTGCATCTTTTCCAGTTGGCGAACCGCCGGTTCCAACCACAACCAAACCGAACTTGGTCGGTAGATTGAATTGATGCGCCTCCTCGGCGGCGGCGGACGGCGTTTCCTGTGCATGAAAGGGCGTCGCGACCTCACTTGCTTCTGTGCCGATTGCGGCCTTTTCATCTCGTTCGTACCAGGTGGCAAGCTGCCTGCCCGGATTGGCGTGTCGCGCACCGTAGCGGTAGCGATCCAGCCCGACATACTCGTAGCCCTTGATGAAATCAACCCGTGCCGTTAGTGGACAACCACGATGGTCGTTTGGTGCCAGCTCATTTCGTCCCGTAACCGTTACTTGTATTGCGACGAAGATCGCCGCACTGTTGCCCTTGGCGGCGGTGTTCCGGTTGCGAGCGACGAAAGCATCCGCCTCGTCCTTCGGAACTTTGACCGATGGCAACTCGAAGGTGCGATCCAACTGAATACAGGACCCGGCGGCTGGCAGGGTCTTGATCGAAAATCCGTTGTTTCCGTAGACCGGAAACGTTTCCGCGGCAAAGTCGTATCCGGCTGGCGACAGCGTCACAGGCCAGAACACCTGAATAGTGGTACGCGGATTCATATCCATACTCTTTAGCCGCTTGTACCAACGCTGCACCAGGTCACGTCGAGCGATGACATCCTTTGTGGCGCGAGTATCGGCACGCCATTCATCCCGAAACAGCGCGCTGGCGAAGTCGGCCGTCGAGGTATCGGCATTACCTCTTCCGAATGCTGCTTTGCCGGGCGCATCCAACTTTTCAGGATAAAAGTGCAAGATTAAGCGAGAATACTGCTCTATCGGTATCAACAATGACCGTGGCTGGTTTGTCAGTCGTTGCGGCTGCGTGCCGTCTGACATCGCGGTTAGACCGCCCCCGTCCGACATCAGATTGAGTACTGCGGGATCGATACTATCGGCTGCCGATGCTTGTAGCGCTGCCGCGCTTGCCAACAGGAAGAGCAATACCCGATTCGTCGTGCGGTGTTTCATTCCAATTCTCCGTGTCAGCGCTATCATTACGGCATAGCGAGCATTTGCCGTTTTTGCCACTCAACGAACAGCGTTTTTTGCGTGTCCGTCATTGTGTTGAGTTGGTAACTAAGTTCCTCTCCCGTCAGACCAAGCGGAAAAAAGGGTGTGTACTGCGCGTCGGTTTTCGTGACTTCGGACGGTGGCATATCCGGTCGCCGAGAGTGTGGGCTAATCGATCTGTAGTACATCGAATCGCGAAGTTTTTGCTGTCTTACCAATTGTGGCCACTCCCAGTCTTCGTAGTTGCCGCCGCGCGCCTTAAGCTGAGAGAGCAGATTGGCGCCGCCATACTCAATTTGATAAGCCTTCGAATACACTACGGATTTCGGCATGCCCGCTTCCAGAACAGAAGGCGTCGCCCGAATAATCGGTGGCGAATAGATTTCTTGAGTCAGTTCTTTGTCGGCATACAGGTGCGAGGAAATGATCTTCAGGCGCAGTGGCGGCTGCGGCGCATAGCCAAGCTCTCGGCGTCTCGGCGCGGCCGACTTCAGCGAGACCAATTCCACAACGGTACCGTGGTAAACCGTTCGTATGTTGGAATTGCCAACTTTGTGCGACACAGGAATACTGTTCAGCACGTTCTCCGCCTCGGCCGGCGAGATTGACCAAAACTCGTGGAGCTGGTCCGCCATCGGTAACAAGTGAAGTCCGATCAGACAATCGCCGTACAGTTTCTCAATCTTCGCCGTTGTATTGAGACGCGGCAACTTGAATCCTTGCTTGTCAAAGTCGTATTCCGTTAGGTGCGATTTGGCCAGAACCATGAAGCGCTGTGGCGCGTGCACGGCACGTTGTTGCAATTTTGCCAGGGGACCTGACTTGAACGCGGCTTCGCTGCGACGCTGCTCGAATTCCGTGTTGCCTCGCCATCCCGCGCCGACCGAACCTGAACGTGGGGAAAAGTATTTTTGGACCTCCACTGCGCTTAAGTAATTGCGCGTCATACAATGTCCCGGCGTGGTCCGGTAGTAAGCATCCGGGTATTCGCCCAATGACAGAAAATTGACGTAGTCAGACAGAGCTTCAAGCGCTTCGGTTTTCTGCGCAAACCAACCGGATCCGCCCCACTGGGGTGGCATGACGATTAAGCCATTGATCGTTTCCAAATTGAACGCTCGGGCCTCGGCCGGCGCATCGTCAGGTAGTGTGCGCTTGTCGTAGGCTACCTGGACGGCGGAGCCCTCGCCGGGCGCAGGTGCTGCGTCACGTGAAAAGTAGGTCGCGATTATTGTGCCGGGCCGGGCTGAATCCGCGGCGTAATAACCACCTTCCGTACCATGATATTGTCGTGCGTCGATCGCGAGAACTTCAGCCGCTAATTTGCAGCGTGGTTGAATCGCGCCTTCGACGTCAGGTTTCCCCGTTATTCTGATCTGTAAACGAACGAAAACAGAGGCGCCACGGCCGGGCATTCTCGAGTTTCGATTCTCGGCCAGGAATGACTTCACCCTGTTTTCCGGCACAGCGTAGTCTTTGAGTGTAAACGTTCGGTCAAACCTCAGGCAGGTTAGATCGTGTACGCCCGACGATATCAGCGCTTCGTCGCTCAATACGAAGCCGTGCGAGAGCGGAAACGCGCCGGCTTCGAAATCGTACTTGTTGGTATTCAGCATGGTCGGCATGAAGATATTCAACGTTAATGTCTTGGCCGTCTCCATCGACTTCAATCGAGTTCGCCAACCGTCAACGATAGCGCGCCGCTTGAATAGACTGGTACGATATTCCTCCGTGCGCTGCGTTTGCATGAACTCCTCATTAAAGAAAAGACGCGCGTAAGCTTCCACGTAGCTGTCACCGTCAAGCGATTCCGGATAGTAGTGTAAGAAGATACTGGCCAGCGCCACCTGTGCTTGCAGTATTGACGCATTGCGATCCGACATCGGCCGCTGGCCGTCGGCGAGTGCGCGAAACTGCCCCAGGTGCCGGCCGCCGCTGTCTCCGATAACGTCCATGTCGCTCGACGCCGTCGCAGCGGCGGAATGTATCGCTTGTGCAGGCTCCGTCTTACCTGCAAGCGGATCAGCGGCCTCCGCTGTGGGCGATTCTTCATTATCGACATCGTCTTTTTCGCCTGGCTCTTCTGTTGCTTTTTCTGCTTCGTCCCTTTTCTTGACGGCGTCTATCAGCTCTTTCGCCTTTTCCAGATTACCGAGATTCTTGTCCAGCCATCCAGCCTGGCTTTCTCCGGTAAACAAAAAGAGCAGAAACGTTGTGACGAATATCGTTGCCATTTTTCGCGTGCTTGACATGTTTTTAGCTTCCGTATCGCATGAGTCGAATTCCTGTTTGTGGCGCGATTGAGCAAGGGCCGGATGTTGATGTTCGGTTCGGCCGCACTTGTTTCGCCTAGCATTGGCACCCTTATGCAACAGTGAGCTGCTTATCGCAACACGACCGGCGGCGCTACACGCATTTCTCGCAACGGGTGCGTCTTGCTCTCAACGGCGGTTTAGGAGTTTTCCACACTGCGGATCCCGCTTTTGGGACGTCCCGTGCATTGATAAATCATGCCTTCAGTTGCTACTATCGGCTATCGGCAGCTAGTGGTGTTTAGTGGCATTTAAGGTGGGCTTGAGGCAAGGGAATGCGGTATTCCGGGTGGAAGGGACGTTCGATCCGAGGCACGATGTGATTTAGATGGATACCAACAAGCGCAATAGGGGAGTGGTCGCATCGCGTGCCAAGTTGGGCATCGCCATGCTTGACGCAGGCATCAAGACCCAAGCCGCGCTCGCAGAACGAATCGCTGCGTCCGAAAACATAGAGTTACCTCCCAAAGACACTGTAAACCGAGCATTTCGACAGGAAAAAATCTCGCCCGCTACTCTGGCGCGAATCGCCAAGGTACTTGCCGTAGACCCCGATACCCTATATCTGGAGCCGCAGGATAGTAGCGCAGTGCAAAACAACGGCGGCGGGCGTACCAAGACCGGTAAATCGCGAATTCGGTTCTTTGGCGGATACGGGCTAGTGCTGCTCGCTCTGTTGCTGGGTTTCGTCCTGTGGTATTCGCCGCGAACGAGCGATAGCACGACGGGAATCGTACAGAGTTCGCCGAACCAAAGTCTCGGGCGGCGCGCAATTGTCATTTATCCCTATTCGCCAGCCTCGCGATTCTTGGCAGAGGCGGTAAGAAACCAATTAGTTGGAAAGTACGAGTCGATCGTCGTCAAGGAGGGGGTGACCGACGAGCAGCGGATGTCCGTCGATCTGGCGCGCAAGTATCAGGTCGATACCGTGTTGACGATTCGAAACGCACAGATTGGTCGCGTTACGGCCATTCAGTTTTTCGTCTACTTTGAGAATATCGAAAGGTTAATTTGGACGGACAGCAGTTTGACCGCGAATTTGCAGCAACGAAAAGACGCGATCGCAACAAGGTTTCAACCGGTACTGCAATCATTTCTTGGCAACTCCAATCACGTCGGCCCCGGTGACTTTGCGTTCGCGGACATCAAGACGCAGACGAACTACATGAACGCCAGAGCATTGCTCGATCAGCAATCGTCGGAGACGAACATTCAACGAGCTCAGGACTTGCTCGCCACCGCAATTGATGCATTTCCGGGTTTCGCCCGCGCGCATGCGGCGTGGTGCGAGAGTTATGTTGCGGAAAGTTGGAATGGCAACGAGAAGCAGCTGCTGGAAGAGGCACTGCGGTCTTGTGAGCGTGCCGCTGAATTTTCGCCGAACGACAGCTACGTTCTCGCAAGCCTGGCCCTCGTGTATCGACGAACCGGTCGCATGAGAGAATCAGTCGACCTGTACGAACAAATACTCTCGCAGCACGCGGACGATGTGGATGCATTGTCCGGGTTGGGAAATGCGCTTGTGGTTGCGCACCGTCAAGGGTTGCCAAGTTACATCGATGCGCTCAGCCGAGCGACCGAATTGTTTGCGCGAGCTACCGAGGTTGAGCCGGGTTTTTGGCGTCATCACTCCGATCTTGGTATCGCCAGATACAGCGCCAACGATATCGATGCGGCGATTACAAGCTTGGCAGTATCCGCCGAGCTGCACCCAAATGAATTGTCCTTCGTCAATGTCGGTACCTTGAGTTTTTGCCAGGGCAATATTGCCAGTGCCCGCGATTTCTACGAGAAAGCGATTGATCTGGCCCCGCAGTCGCATCTGGGTTACGAGTTTCTTGGCACGACCCACTATTTTTTGGCCGAGTTCGACAAGTCTGCGCAACTACGCCAAATAGCGATCGACAAGCTTAATCTAGACGGCGGCACGCACAAGATGTGGGGAAACCTGGCGGATTCACACCGACTGGTCGGAAATCTCGACCGAGCGGAAAAGGCTTACGTGAAGGCATTGACGATTATCGAAAGAAATGAGTTACGGGGCAACCTTGAAACGTCGGAATCGATACATAGAAACTACTACCGCGTGGTCTTGGCAGCGCTAAGTCCTGAAAAATACCCTTACGAACCTGCCGATACCGCGGACTATGAATTCACGACGCTTGTCGAAAAGGACCTCGAGACAAGTAGCTACATCACGCTGGCCAAAATCGAACTCATGCAAGGCAATAGGCGAAACGCCGAAGACGCCTTTTCGCGAAGTGTTTCGATTTGTCCGATATTTGCCGAGCACCCGGTGCTGGGAAATGCGTTGTGGTCGGACAAATCGCCGTAGATTGTGTACCCAACATAGGTCGTGTTACTTCACAGATTTACCTTGGGCTCAAACGCCGGCTTGCAGCGAGGACCTGAACGGGCGTCAGCCCGCCCAGGCATTGTGAAGTACACGAACGTTTCGGCGTAACACCGCTTGTAGATGTTTACGCTGTTGCACTACTTTCTGGCGCGAGCGTAATAGATCCCGGTCCTGTTCCTCATCAGGTGGCTGCACGATCGTCAATAAGTCATTGGCGCAGAACTGCGCCAGGTAGCCCGCATCTATATCTTCTATACTCGTCGTGTTGTTTGTCGTGGTCATGGACTCGACATCCTTTAGTCCATGTAGTCGACGATCTGGCTGAAAAACAGCGCGTTAACAAATAATTTACTGCTGCCGAGAAAATACGCACGAAAATTGGGGTTATCGGCAAATGCGACGATCAGCCCGTCGCCGAATTTTTCGGCTGTTACCGCCGGCGTACCGCGCAGCTGCTTCAGGTTCCGGGCACTAACGTATCCGCTTAGCAATGGTGAGTCCGAGTACCGACCTGGATGCGAATACGGGTTGGCGAGAATCGGCAGCACCTGCGTTCCCTGACGCATGACCGATACACCATCTTCGTCATATCCGAAACCGATCGGGTGAGTTTCATCGATCTCAACGTGAAGGATCGCGCCAGCAACTTTTTCACGCCGAGTGTCAATTTCCTGTAAAGCATACGTTCGTGACGGTGATACATCATCGATTACTGCAGACTCGTCGCTCTCACCGGGGTCTTGGATTTCGTCGTCGGACACAGGTTCCGATATCATCGCAGTTTCATTGTGGAAATTTTCATTGACCCATACAGCGGCATCGCGCTGGGCTACGAGCGTACCGCCGCCTCGAATCCAGTCCTGGATAGACGCCACGTGTTCGAGCAGCCCGTCGTAATTTCCGTTTACTAAGATCAGGTGTGTGAATTCGGACAGGTCAAGCGCCGAGAATCTCGTGATATCGACAATCGGTAAGGACATATCAAGCCGCTGATCCAGCAAGAACCAAATCTCGCCAACCTCAGATCGTGAGACCCCGTCACCGCCGATCAGTATCGGTCTGACTGGATCGACTGGCTTCAGGCTGCTGCTTCCCAGGTCAATGCCTGCTATTGCGAGTCCACTATTTACGGCAAAAAACTCCACACCAACTTCGATCGCAATGCTCTGCACCGTTTCATGCAGCGACTTATCAAGGCCCTCCTGGGGCTGCGTCGGCACGACAATGCTGCCGCGTTCGAACGAGCGCACCCCTGAATGCGTCGTGAGCGAGAGCGGCTTGGTTGCCACCCGCGCATGGACTCCCTTCTCAAGCAGTTTCGCCAGCACTTTCGGTGCGCTCAGGCCGCGCCAGGAAAAGATATAACCTGTCTTGGAATGCGGCACTGTCGATGACGATTGTTGAGGTAGTGGCAACTCGAGTTCCTCGCCAACAGTACCTCGGCTATTGGCTAACTCCGCGACCGGCAAATTGAACGCCATCGGCGCGTTCCACGACGAAACGTCGTAAAACACAGGCTCGTCAAACTCGGTGCGGCGTTCGAAGAGAGACTGGATCAATCGGTAGCTGGCCTGCCTCACCGGTACGGCAACCGCCTCGCCGGGTCCATAAACAATGCCGTCAATCTCAACGCCGCGTGATACATCGAACAATGCAATGCCCTGCCTGAGCAGCAGCCGCGAGAACTCCCGTAAGCGCCCCGGATCGCCATCATCACCCACTACAAAAAGCTCGGTCCGATCGCGCGCCGCTTCGGCACGCGCCGTTTCAAAGTAACGAACCTGGTAGTTAAGCAATTCCTGCCGTAGCTGCTGTGCACCGGCCAGGACCGATAACGATGCGATGATCTGCTTCTTGATCGTCAGGGGAAAACTGACGTCCCCGTTGATGGACGTCTTTAGATGTCCTCTGGAGCTGCCAACTTCGAACGTTAGTCCTATGCTGCCAATGACATCGGCGTACGTTGAGCTCTTGCCGTGATAAAAGTCGTCAAATCGCTCCCTGGTGTAGTACAACAGTCCGTGCTCATCGTAGGCAGCGGCACTAAATTTCGCCAACTGCGCGGTGAGGGCCTGGTTTTCAGCCGTTGTTAGCGGATGAATACGATCCGGCACGCCCGGCTGAAAATAGGCCGTCGTATCGGTCCCGGTTTCGTGAAAATCTGCGATGACTTGCGGTAACCAGCTTTGGAATTGCTCGACAAATAGTTGAGTTTCACGCTGCTGGAGGAACAGCCAATCTCTGTTCAGATTGAAAAGGTAGTGATTCATACGGCCTGCCGGCCATACGGTTGTGTGCTCGCGACTCAGCGGATGCCGAACAAGATTCTTGCTTTTGTGATGATTGACCCATGTTGTAAACAACGATAAGCCGTCCGGGTTTAGTGCCGGGTTTAGCACAATGACAGTGTCGTTCAGCAATGATTCGATCGCATCGCCTTGCACTGCTGCCAGGTAGTACGCGATCAGGAGTGCGGCATTCGACCCGCTTGGCTCGTTTCCGTGAATGCTGTAGTTCAGGGAAACCATCACGGGCAGATCACGGGTATCGATGCTTGATCCATCTGGTGACGCCAGTCGCCGATGTGCCGCCTTGATTGTATCAACGTGTTCGAGATTCTCCGGCGAGGAGATAGTTAGCTGTAACAATGCACGATCTTCGTACGTCGTTCCTATTTCCGACAGCTCAATGCGGTTGCTCGCAGTTGCCAACGCTCTCATGTACGCCACAAGTTGATCGTGCCGCACGTGCCATACGCCGGGCTCGTAGCCGAGCGTCTGTGCTGGCGTCGGAACGGAAGCATCGTACGACGGCTTGACTGGTAAGTAGTCAATGTCGCTTGCACGCACATTCATTGAAGCTCCGACAAGAACAACAATGACAAACCGCAGCAAGGTATTTGGTCGACAATAGTCGGAAACGCGCGTCATGGTTCCCCCAATTACGTGATCATCGTAACGTGCCCCGGCACGCCGAGCTAATAAGAAAAGCCTGCAAGCTCATAACGCATCGTTAACACCACATGGCATTCCAATTGAGGAATCAGAAGAATCCTTATAGGCGGCTCATAACCCGACGCAATACCCCTATTCGTTGCGATTATGATCGGATGGCCACCATACACTGGCCGATTTGTTATTCTGTTGGCGAGGCGACTATGATACTCGAAATTCGAAGATGTCGGGCGGTTCACCTGTGATCGTCACGCCGGAGGAACCGTAGCTGTGGTCAACCGTAGTCGTAAAGTTCTTGCAGCAAGTTTGACACCCATACGCGACGATTCGTCGATTGATGCCGAGCGCTTTGTTAGTCACGTAACCTGGTTGTTGGCCAATGGTTGCGATGCAGCCGTTCTATTCGGTACAACAGGTGAAGGCAATTCGTTCTCAGTGAGTGAAAGAATGGCGGCGGTCGATTCACTGGTCGAGGGTGGTGTCGCGCCGACGCAGTTGCTTGTCGGTACCGGGTGTTGCGCACTTCCGGACACCATCGAACTTACCCAGCACGCGCTCGCTCGCGGCGTTGAGTCCGTGCTGGTATTGCCGCCCTTTTATTACAAGACCGCGTCAGATCAAGGAATATTCGATACTTTTGCCAAGTTGATCGAGGCGGTGGGCGATTCGCGATTAAAGATAATTCTTTACCACTTTCCGAAAATGGCAGTGGTATCGTTTTCACTCGAACTCATCGCAAAGCTCGCCGACAGCTTCCCGCAGCAAATCGTGGGCATCAAGGACTCGACCGGCGACAAAGAGCACACTCAAATGTTGAACGAGAGATTTCCGACCTTGGACGTGTACGCCGGGAGTGAAATGTTTTTGCTTGATTACTTACGAAGCGGCGGCATCGGCTGCATTTCAGCGACGACGAACGTTACCGCAGAGCTGGCCGCTCAGGTTCGGGATGAAATGGATACCGCCGGTGCAGAATCTCTACAAATGCGACTCAGCGCTGTAAGAAGCGTGTTCGAACAGTTTCCGCTCACGGGAGCGCTAAAAGGATATCTGGCGATGGAATCGTCCGACGATGATTGGACGAATGTCCGGGAACCGCTATCCTGCCTCGACAATTCGAAAGTAGCCGACCTCGCCCTTGCTCTATCCGATCTTGAATACCGGCTGAACTACGCGGCATAGCGCCGCACTGTCGGGACGACCACCACCTGTGACTCGTTGCCAACGTAAACGTATCCTTTTTCTGACCATTGGTCTTGCATTTAGTCATTGGGCCAGTGCGCTCGAGTCGCCGTCTGCCGTCTATTCGTCGGAAGCGGTGACGCCTTACCCGGCCGTAAAATCTGGTGGAAACTACCTTTTCAACTACTACCTTCCGCCGGCGAGCAATTCGAGTCCCTGGTGGGTCAGTTGGGCCCCGAACGGCGCGGCCCTGTATTTCTCAATGCACGGGTCTCTCTGGAAGGTTGATACCCATGGTGGTGCAGCGACAGAGATAAAGGGCAGTTCTGAGTATCTGTCGTCGCCGACAGTGTCTCCGGATGGGCGGTATCTGGCTTACACGTCCGAAAAGAACGGTCGTTCGATCAACCTGCGCATTCTCGATCTCGAAACCGGCCGCGACGTATCGGTTACCGACGACGAACATATCACCCTCGACCCAAGCTGGTCTCCGGATGGACGTCGTCTGGCGTTTGTCTCAACGAGGCAGGACGGGCATTTCCACATTTTCGTGACGAAGATTCGAAACGGAGAATCCCGAGGCGTAACTTCAGTTACGCATGTTCCGGGATCCGACAATATCGACCCGACAACAGGACGGACGGGGATGCACACGTCACCGACCTGGACCGTCGATGGAAAGCAATTGATATTTGTATGGAATCGAGGTGCCGAGCAGGGATCCGGCGGCTTGTGGGTGATGGACGCCATCAAGTACGGCATTCGTCGTGCCACATTGGTTCACCAGGAGGAAAGCGTTTACCGCTTGCGTCCCGATGTATCGCCCGATGGATCTCGAATTGTCTACAGCTCATACGCCGGCGAGCAATTCAATAATCTCTATCTATTGCCGCTTGCAGGCGGTGTCCCTTACAAGCTGAGTCTCGACTCGTCGGACAGATTTTACCCTCGATGGTCGCCGGACGGCCGCCGGATTGCCTATCTGTCGAATCGCGGTGGTACCTCGGCACTTAGAATACAAGACGTATTCTCCGGTGCCGATGTTGCCGTCAACATTACTGGCCTTGATTGGATGCAGCCCAGGGCACGCTTAAGGGTTCGTACCGTTGACGCCGATTCGGGTGCTACTGTTGGTGCACGAATTTACCTGCGTGCATCCGATGGCAAGAGTTATGCGCCGAACGATGAGTACCACCGGGTCGCACGACGACTGGGCGAGCACTACTTTCACAGCCGCGGCACATTCGATCTCGAACTTCCGGCCGGCCCGGTAGAACTCGAGGCGCATCGCGGTTTCGAGTACTACCCGGTAGCGAAGCAAATCGATCTGACGGCTGACGAGGAAAAAACGATTACCTTTACGCTTCGGCGCATGCACGACTCGTCATCCGACGGCTGGTATGGCGGCGACAATCATGTGCATATGAACTATGCCGGCAATCTCCACAACTCACCGGCAAACCTTGTGGCAATGGCCGACGCCGAAGGTGTTGCGCTTGTAAACGCGCTGGTCGCCAACAAGTATACGCGCACTATCGATCACCAGTATTTCACAGGGAAACCGCACGAGGCATCGACCGAGGATACGATCCTCGTATTCAATGAGGAGTACCGCCCGCCATTTTACGGACACGTGTCTCTGCTGGGTCTGAAAGATCATTTGATCGTGCCGTTCGCAGCCGGGTTGAACGGCACCGCGATCGAGAGCTTGTATCCCAGCAATACGGACGTACTGCAGTTAGCCGCTCAGCAGGATGCGCTGGGTGGATACGTTCACCCATTTCGCGGACCGGCGGACCCAATTCTGGACGGTTTGGGGGGCGCCAAAGCATTTCCGATTGACCTGGCGCTCGGTACCCTGGGATTCCATGAGCTTACGTCACAGGCGAGTTGGGGTGCGTACAAGGTCTGGCATCATGCGTTGAGTGCCGGTTTTCGTGTTCCCATCGTCGGCGGTGAAGACGCAATCACCGATTTGCATCGTATGTATGTCCTGGGTCAGCTTAGAACCTACGCTGACCTCGCGGGCGAACTGTCGTGGGAGAATTGGCTGAATGCCATCCGTAGAGGCAGTACCGTAGTGAGCAACGGACCGCTTTTGTCGCTCACCGTCGACGGTGCCGGCCCGGGCGAAGAGCGTCATCTGGACGGGCCGGGTACCGTACACATCAAAGGATCCGTGCAATCCATTGTCCCTGTCGACAACATAGAAATACTCGTCAACGGCGAAACCGTATCGGTATGTGCGAGCACTTGCGCCAGAGATCCGAACGGTCCCGGCACCAGGGTCGAATTCGAAACGGAAATACTGCTTGAAGAAAGTAGTTGGATCACACTTCAGGCGTACACGGACGGACCGGTGCATCCGGTTGACGATCATTTTGTCCAGGCGACGACGAATGCTGTCTGGACTACTGTCGGAGATCAACCTATCCGAAAAACCGAGTCAATTCTGTATTTCAGGCGGTGGATCCATGAACTAAGCGCACTTCTCAATAAACGTTCAGAGTGGCGCAGTGACGATGAGAAGCAGGATGTACTCAATAAATTTCGAGCAGCGGATGATGTCTTTGCTCAGCGATTGCGTGAGGCACGTCTGCGCTGTGCCGGCAACGGCATTGGTACACAATCGCTTGTTGCCCTGGATCGCAAACTGCGTTCGTATAACGAGGCCGCAAACAGTGCGATTCAGTACGGTGTGTTACTCGAAGACGCCTGCAACGGTCGCATCTATTCCGTAGGGGATGATATGGTTATTCCTGCCGCCGGTTCCGTGAAGGCGGCCCTGCTGATCGAGTTCTTCGCGAAATTTGCCGATCAGCTCGACGTTCCGTTTGAGCTAACCGAAAGTGTGCTGCTCGATCGTGATTCCCCGGCGATTCAATACTTTCACTCGAAGACGTTGCGAGGCATTCGGGACGATCTCGTCGGCCTGAGTGCGCGCGAAATCGGTGAGGCAATGATCAACAAAAGCCACGTATCCTCGAGCGCAAGCTACAATGCGGCTGCCAACGTGGTTATTCTTGCGCTCGGCGGGCCGGCGAATGCCACACAGAAGATTCGCGACCGGCACGCCGGCGTCCACAAGCTGACGATCTCTCGTTACATGTTGGCTGATCGACACGAGGTCGGAGACAATGTCACTACCCTGAATGATCTAGCCGCAATCCAACGATCGCTGGCGATGCGTGATGTTCCTGACGTTGACGCTCGTACACTCGAATCCATTCGTTCTGTTCTCGACATTGACGCCGATGACGGCAAAGGCGAGTCCTCGTCACCCGATCCGCAAGCGCACATAGCGGCTGGTTGGCTGCAACGGGACGACGAAATCCTTGTTTATGCGATAGCCGCACATCGCGTTTCACCCGCCGACCGGCGAGATGCGGAGCTTGCCGTGTTACGGTCTCAGGTCTCGGAACTATCGGAAATCGTCAAATCGGCGCACTAATTCACGAATTCCCGGGCATCGCGCCAGGCCCGATCGGGCGCACCGCTTATGATACTCACCAGCGGCCTGGCGACCGCGAGCATACCCGTCCAGGTACTTTTTCAGGCACATGAGAATTCGACACATTGAAGTTTTTAACGCCGTATACACTCACGGCTCGATCAGTGCCGCGGCGCGCGCGCTGAACGTTTCGCAGCCGGCTGTCAGCCAGATATTGCGCCACGCCGAAGATCAACTCGGTTTTAAGCTTTTTGAGCGCACATCTCGAGGTTTGTTGCCAACCGAAGAAGCCAAAGTCATGGCTGGCGAAGTCGAACGTATCTACGGTGAAATACGGTCTCTACGGCGGATAACACGAAACCTTCGCAACAACCCGGCGGGTCACATCCGGATCGTCGCCATAACGGGCCTCGGGTTCGATGTCCTTCCTCGCGCAATCGCGAAATTTCAAAAAGACTACTCCGAAGTGACCTTTGAGCTACAAACAGAGCACTTTGATCGCCTGACAACGTCGCTATTTGAACGTGAAAACGATATCGGCCTGGCATTTCAGCCGCCGTCGCGGCAAGGTCTCGAATCCATCGAGCTCGGCCAGGCGGAATTTGCGTGCGTATATTCGCCCGACACTATAAACGTCGATTGTGAGCGAGTGTCACTAGACGATCTGACGTCGCTGCCGTTTATCAGCATGAGTGATCGTGGGCCGCTCGGGCGCATTGTCGCTAACGAACTGGCACAGCGTATGAATATGCCTGAGCCGTATATCGTTGCAGAAACCGCATTTATCGCGAAAAGCCTGGTCGCCTATTGCGGAGGCGTTTCAATTATGGACGAGTTTACAGCGGCCGCTGACGGCTATCACAACCTCGAGTTCAAAAAGCTGGATCCGCCTGTTACGTTCTCGGTAAGCGCCATTTACGATGAATCCCGCCCTCTCAACAAGATTTGTGCTGCATTCCTCGATTGTTTCAAATCGGTTTTCGAATCCAGCACAACATCGGTATAAGCCGAAATTATACCCCATGAAAGACACCTGCTAATCACTGCCGGTCGAACGCGCTACTATTTACGAGCGCGTATCTGACGCATCTAATATGCACGTATGATTCTTCGGGGGAAATCGGAATGAAGCAATTAGGCAAGGTGCTGGTGTCCATAACAATCGGCATCGCATTGTCCATCATCGGTACAGCGGCCCAGGCACAAACAAACGACGAGGCCAGCGACGAATCGCTGGAGGAGATTATCGTCACGGGTACGCATATCAAAGGCGCTACGGTTACAGCAGCGCTACCTGTTACCGTCGTTACGCAGGAAGACCTGATTTCTATCGGCGGCATTGACGGTGACGATCTTTTTCGTGCGTTGCCGTCTCAGGGCGCGGTCGATTTCCGCGAAGACAATTCGGGCACTGTGAACAGCGCACGCGGCGACGTCGCATCCATTAACCTTCGTTCACTCGGGCCGGGCAACACATTGGTACTGCTGAACGGCCGGCGTATGGTTAATCACCCTGGCACGCAGACCAAGAACCTGGTTCCTGCGGTTACCGTCAACACCAATGCTATTCCGATATCCGGCATTCAACGGGTCGAAGTCCTACATGATGGTGCCGCGGCACTTTACGGATCAGACGCAGTTGCTGGTGTTGTGAACACTATTTTACGAACGGACCATGACGGATTCAGCGCGTCATTTCGTCACGGCTTTTCCGAAGGTACCGACCTTGCTGAAGATCAACTCAATTTATTCGGTGGCTGGGATCTCAACGGCGGCGATACCAACATCTCGTTCTTTGCCTCCTACTCCACACGAGACGGCATGTTTGCTCGGGAGCGTCCGTACTCGGCAAACGCTGATCAACGTGATTTTCTAATCGGTACCAGCTTTGAAGGCGATACGTCGTTTCGAAATCTCAGCACTCGCACTCCTTGGGGACAATTTACGCTGAGAACGACAAGCGGAACGCGTGTAGCTCAGAATGGCGACAATCTGACCACAAGTTCTGGTCGATTTCACATTCAACCGTCGAGCGCGGCCGGTTGTCGTGGAACAACGGCTACCGATCTTGCCACACCGGGGATCTGTATCGACGACAGCTCACTTAACGCGGAGCTACGTTACAACCCCGGCGCATTCCGGCAGTTGATATCGGACCGTGATCGCGTGAACTTGTTTGGATTCGTCAATCACCAGCTGGATAATGGCCTGGAATTTTTTGGCGAGATTGGTTACTACACGGCAACAACGAACACGGCAGCACTGCAGAATACGTCGATTGGCAGCGGCGAAATTGCCGTGCCGGCGAACAACTATTGGAATCCGTTCGGTCCCGTGACATTTTCCGATGGATCGCCGAACCCCAATCGCCTGCCAGGGCTGAGCAATGTCCCGGTGGAAGGGCTGCCGGTCTTCGTTGACGGTGCCCGCTTTCGACTCGTCGACGTTGGGCAACGTCGGGTTGAAGTTGAAAACGAGGTTTATCGAATTCTGGGCGGGTTGCGCGGAGAACTGGGCAATTGGAGTTGGGAGTCGGCGGCACTTTACTCCGAAGCGAGTACAGACGACGTGACGGGCAATCGCGTAAGCAGCACCTTGTTCCAGCAGGCCCTGAACAATGAAACGCCGACGGCGTACAACATGTTCAATGGTGGCGACCCGAATGATCCCAACTCGGGCGACATCACGTTGAATCCACAGAGCGCCATCGACCCGTTTCTGATTTCGGTACAAAGAAAGAGCGAGACAGCGCTGGGTCTGATTGACTTCAAAATGTCGAGACACGATCTGTTCTCGCTGTTCTCCAACGACGTTGGCGCCGCATTCGGCGCCGAGGTTCGCCGCGAATCTTACGTCGAGGATCGCGATTCTCGCCTGGACGGTACTATCACGTACACCGATATGGTGACAGGAACCGTATCCGGAAGCGATGTCATGGGCACCAGCCCTACATCCGATTCCAGCGGGTCGCGGGTTGTGTACTCCTTGTTCGGCGAGTTGTTGTTCCCGCTGATTTCAGAGGATCAGTCGGTTCCGCTCGTTCGTAGCCTGGATGTTCAGTTAGCCGCTCGCGTCGAAGAGTATACGGACATCGGCAACAGCGGCGTCAAGCCGCGAGTGTCTGTGAGTTGGTCCCCTGCCGAATGGCTGCAGCTTCGTAGTTCCTGGTCTGAGGGTTTTCGCGCACCGAACTTGCTGACGATCAACGAGATTAGCGTTGCTCGAACGAATACGCGCACCGACAACATATTTTGTGAAGCAGGTGTACGAAACGGAACCTTCGCAACGTTTGCCGATTGTGACGGCTTTACCGCGCCTATTGAAGAACAGCGGTCCGGAAATCAGAACCTTGATCCGGAGGATGACGAAAACGTCACCGTTGGTCTGGTCTTGCAGCCAATCAACCTGTCAGGATTCGGCAGCTTCCTGAATAACCTGGTCGTTACCGTGGAATGGTGGCGGATCGAGCAGGAAAACGCCGTTGGCATATTTGGCGGCGGCAATAATATGGATCTCGACTACGCACTACGTGTTCAGGGTTTGTCAAATCCGGACGTGGTACGTATGGATCCCGATGTCGATGACATTGCCTTCTTCGCAGGAACCGGTATTGACGCTGCCGGTGAAATTCTGTTCATTCGTGATCAGTACGTCAATCTTCTGCCTCGCCGACTGCAAGGTGTGGATTTCGGGCTTTACTATTCGGTCGACGATACGCCGCTCGGCAGTATCGACATCAAACTCAACGCGGCGCGCATGGACCGGTTTTTCATCGATCCTTCATCCCGGGACAATGTCGTAAATGACGCGATCGACGCGGGTCTGGTGGATGAGTCGGTCCGCTTATCCAACTCCGGCAGCATTCTTGCACAGAACGGTCAACCGGAATGGCGCGGATCAGGACGCTTCGGCTTTAACCATCCGAGCGGAATTGGCGCCGGTTTCCGCGTCAACTATGTGGGCGGCTACGTCGATACCAGTGCGGGCCTGGATCCTGACGACAATAGCTTTTTCGTCGATGAGTGGATTACGTACAATGCGTACCTGCAGTACGAGACAGGTGATTCAGTCGGATTCCTGAGCAATACGCGATTCCGTGTGGGTGCCAACAACATTACCGACGAAGAACCGCCGTTCCTGGACGATGTTGATGGCTACGATGCTGGAAATCACAGCATGAGGCAGCGTTACATCTATTTTCAGGTTGGCAAAGAGTTCTAACGGTCTGCGTCTTTCCGCTGAGCCACCGGTGTGTGGGCGCCCGTGGCCGCACGCCGTTGCTTCTTTTCGGGTACGTCCGTGAGTCAGGTGACCTGCGTTCCCGTCAGCGAATCAGCAAACTGACGACACCGCCCACGACCGCCGCTACCAGGCCCAAACCAAGAGCCCACCGGAGAATTTTCCGAATCAATATGCCGATAGTTGTCAGCACCGCAATGATCGTCCAGAAAAAGACGTTCTTGGAGACCAGGCCGTCCGGGCCGACATATGGGAGAATCTGCTGCTCAACGTCTGGAACGAAATACTGCACTCCAGCGTGCAATCCGTACACGCTGGCTACAACGAACACCAGGACCGAAAAGAAAGTAAAGCCACCGCCGCTCGAGTCCGAATATGTACCGCTGTACGTACCATTCGAAGATGCTGAATTGCCGACCATCGCGGGTCGTCGGAGCGCCGCCTCGCTTTCTCGCTGCAACCTCGCTCGTTCGAGGTCTCCTGCCCTCCAGGCTGCGCTGGCATAGTTCACGCCACCAATGCCGGAGCGCCCCGCCGAGTAGTTCTCGCTTTCTGATACCACAATACGACCCTCCGACCGATATCGAATACGACAATCAGGAAACCAAATTACGGAAAACTGGCTTCGATGTCCACAATCGGCGCGCCTGTCATTTGTTCTTGTAAACCACGCCGCCCTTCATAACGAAGTCCACATCCTCCAGCTCGCCGATATCATCAAGCGGGTCTCCGTGAACAGCGATAATGTCGGCGTACATTCCGGGCGCAATTTCGCCGACGCGATCTTCCCAGCCCAGGAGATCGGCAGCCACCGAAGTTGCGGACTGAATGGCCTGCGTGGGTGTCATGCCGAAACGAACGGCTCGTGCGAATTGCTTGCCGTTGTCGCCGTGAGGGTAGACACCGGCGTCGGTAGCAAACACAACTCGGGCACCCATTTTTACCGCCAAAGAAAAACTTTCGCGTTGACGTGTGCCAACCTCTCGTTCCTTATTGATGTTCTCTTCCGGCACGCCATTCGCGGCCCCTTCTTCGAGCGTGTATTCGGTGTTGTAAATATCGAGCGCAAAAAAGGTACCGCGATCGATCCCCATGCGCACCGCCTCTTCGTCCAGAAAACTCGCATGCTCAATGGAATCCACGCCCGCCAGGATAGCTCGTTTGATGCCCTCGTTGCCGTGGGCGTGCGCCGCAACCTTTCGGTCATGCGTATGCGATTCATCAACAATCGCCTGCATTTCTTTCAGCGTATACTGGGTCATTCCGACCTTCGTGCCTTTCGAGAAAACGCCGCCCGTGGCGCAGAATTTAGTGAGGTCGGCGCCGTATTTGATGTTCTTGCGTATCCGGGTCCGCACTGCCCAGGGACCATCGGCAACCCCGTCACTGCGTTCTTCAAACGAAGAGTTCAGAGCATTGTTGTCGCAGTGCCCGCCGGTGATTCCGAGGCCCGGGCCCGACACCGCCATTCGCGGACCCGGAATTTCGCCGGCGTTGATCGCATTGCGAAGCGCGATGTCTGCGTAATCGCCAGCTCCCACGTTGCGAATAGTCGTAAACCCGGCCATAAGCGTCTTCTTGGCATTCACCACACCACCAATCGTGGCGCGATGGGGTGACTGGAAATAGCCGGCAAAGAAATACGTGTCCAGGTTTCCGACCACATGCGTGTGCATGTCCATCACGCCGGGCAATACGAAAGAGGACGACAGGTCGATGACCTTCGCGTTCTCCGGGATAACAGTCTCAGCTCCTCCTACTGCAGTGACTCTATTGCCTTCGACGGTGATGACGCGATTCTTGCTGATGGCGCCACTGCGCGAATCAAACAAGGAGCCCGCCTTGATGTAGGTGAGTTCGCTAGCCAGCGCCGAGGTGTTAACTAATCCAACAGCAAGACTGACAACACCCAATATCCGAACCAAGCTACGCATAGGATTCTCCTTTTTCAGTGACCCTGAAACAAACAGGTCTGCGGCAGCGGCTCCGGCAGATGCCAGCGTTGACTGTGTTCACGCAAAAACTGATCCGCTTGTATTTGTCCGCCCCGACTGCCGAACCAGTTCACCAGTACTTCCCGAATCATCGGCAGCTCGGCAGAGAACTCAAAACCGTCGGCCGGCATCGCGGGAGTTAACAGCCTGTCGCCGCCCAATACCAGAAAGTCGTTCACGACTACCCGGACGTTATCGTCGTCCTGGATGTCCTCACCATCGGTCAGGCGCATCGTTAGGTTCATCGTGCCATCTGCGCAATCGACGAAGACCTGCATGCCGGAAAAGCCGGCGCGTCTGCCGACGTTGTACACCTGATGTGCCATGACGCGACGAAGTTCTGCGCCGGACAATTGCAGAACGACGACCCTGTTATCGAATGGAAACATCTCGAAAACACTGCCATAGGTCAATTCGCCCTGCGGCAGATCCGCGCGTATGCCACCGACGACGTTGTGAATGGAGACGTCTGCGTTATTCGACTGTAACAAGGCATCGGTCATCAGGTTACCCAGTGCAGATTCCGGTCGTCCGGTTCGCGTAATGGCCGAGTTTAGATAGATGCCGATTTTTTCGGCTCTTTTTTTATCGACTCGCGTGCCCGCCCGCTCGGCAATGTCCGCAACCGACTTGATCGGAACAACCGTTGTGCCTTCGTAGCGTGCGGCGGTCGCTGTGTTCCGGTCGCTGTCCGCCGATACGCACTGATCACCCGACTCGTCTACGAATGCGCACACAAGGTGTGGAGGGTGTACCTCCCTGGCGTTGACCGAAGACGTAGCGGGGTCAATCATGAAGTCGACACGTCCAAAAAAACGGACGTTAGAGACGTTGGACGTAATGGAGACGCCATTGACAACGTGCGCGATGCGTTTGTGTACGTGTCCGGCGACGATGTGATCGACGAGGCCTGCCGGTAGTTGACTGGCGACTCGCATTATCTCGCTGCTTTGGTCACAGGAAGAAAGGTCCAACGGGTCATCAAATTCCTCGCAACGACCGCCCGCGTGCGCTGCGACGATTACCAACGCGGCGCCCCGGCTCCTCAACGCAAGCGCTTCGCGAGTGATCGTTTCTGCCAGCGGCGCAACCCGTAAACCCAGAGTGTTTGCGGCAAGCGTCGTCGTCAGCGCGTGCTCGGTCATGACCCCGATAATGCCAACCGTGATACCGGCTGCATCGATCAACACCGATGGCTGAACGTTTGGCCACGACACCGGCAAACCGGTGGACGCATCAATCAGGTTGGCGGCGAGCAACGGAAAATCAGCTTCCGTCGCTCTTTTCTTCAGTGCGCCTTGCGGATCATCGGTGGTACTCGCCGGTGTTGCCATCGGCCCCGCCGGGCCGAAATCGAATTCGTGATTGCCTAGGGTGACCGCCGTGTAGTCAAGCGCGTTATAGGCCTCAACCAGCGCCGCACCCTCTGACAGGTTCGACTCAAGCGTGCCTTGCCACATGTCGCCGCCATCGATTAGCAGAACCGCACCGCCATCAGCAGCCCGGGCAGATCGAAGTGCAGCGACGTACCCCGAAAACACGGTTAGCCCGCCGCCACCCGGTGCGCCGGATAATGCGCCGTGTACGTCATTGGTGCCCAGCACCGAAATAATTACAGAGTTGTTCGTTGTTTCAGGCGCGTCTGGTGGCCCGACGCAGGCGCCTGCGGAAAGCGTTGCGAGCAGTGTCAGGCCGGTGAGTTGAGAAATGCGTTTTTTGCTGCGCTCGACGCTGAATTTCATCGGAGTGCTGTCACTGAATGATCGGTGTGGGCCATACTCATCGGGTTCGCAGGATCGGTAGCCCGTTCCTGGAGCGAACCCATGCCAGACGGCGACATCGGTGAACCCCAGTCTGTGCAGGGTAAAGGCGACGGATGATGCCGCGACGCCGCCACCACAAATTGAGGTGCTTGCTCAACCATTCCGTCGTTACAAGCGCGCCATGCTTGGTCTGCATGCTGAGTTTCCGGCCCCCAATAAAAAAATCTGCAGCTATTCGTCAGGTGTGGTTACTGCACCGTGTCGCGATACAGCTTCACGTTACGATTACGAGTCGGAGTTTAGCACACAGCGTATTTGTCATAATGCAGTTACCGATTTATGTCATCCATTGACTATGTGGTTGGAAAGCACCAAACTCTTCCGCACATCGCTGGCGGCCATACATAACGGTTCGACGAAAGGGCGGTAGTAGGGACTCAGCGCTTGGGCCCCAACTCGTAAGATCCTGTCAAATTCGGTGGCGCAGCGCATTCTTAAAACTGACGGCGCTCAGCCGTAACGCTGCAATCGTTCTTGCGATCGACTCGCGCGTTAGAACATTTTGAAGGGGTAACTAAGCATGCGGAAATTCAAACCCATTGGATCGCTTTCGTTGTTGTTCGGTCTGCTGATAAGTATCAGCGCCGGCGCAACAATGGTGCAACAACTCAATCTGGACGAAATGACGGTGGTAGCCGACAAGATATTTCGCGGCACCGTGGTGACCGTCGAAAGCGGCACTGTCGAGGCCGGCGGCGGCGAATTGCCAACGGTTACTTATACGATTCGCGTGAGCGATACCTTGAAAGGTGAAACGTCATCTGGCAATGGCAAAGCAGGCAATGTCGTTAAGTTTACGGTCCTGGGCTCGCTCAAGGCACCCGCTGCAACCGGTGATATCCGTTTTGCGGGTGGATTCAAAGCGCCGAAACTTTCGGTGGGTGAGGAATATCTATTGTTTACGACAGCACCCAGTTCACTTGGGCTGTCGACTACCGTTGGTGTTGCTCAAGGCTTGTTTCGCTTCGTTCTTGGCAGCAAGGTAACCAACGACGCGAAAAATATCGGATTGTTCAGAGACATGGACGCCGCGGGTTTGCCGCAGCGAGGGCCGATTGAGTATTCGGCCATCGCGGAACGCATCAGCGGTCTGGTCGGACGTTCGGGGGGCACACAATGAGAAATTCAACAATCAAAGGATTCGCACGATCGGTCATTGCTGTTGGAGCGCTGGCAGTTTCATCAACAGCGCTCGCGGCGGGTCCACTTGCTTTGTGCAATACGGACCAACCGTTTGTCTGGCCGGACGGTGGCGCAGCAGTACCGTTTAATCCGGACCAAGGTGCCTTGGGTATCCTCGACAACGAACAGGCGACACAAGCCGTTGTCGATGGTTTTCAGGCGTGGGAAGACGTGCCAACGGCAACCATTTCATACGCAAACGCAGGCCAACTGCCCGTCGATGTGACGGTCGACAACTTCCAGCCTTTCCTGACGCCAGCAGCTCCGGATGGACTCTCGGCGATCGTGTTCGACGATACCGGGGAAATATTCGATGCGCTGTTTGGGGTTGGTTCGGGTGTGCTCGGATTTGCAGGTCCCGAGTGGCTCAATAGCGCCGATTGCACGATCCTTGAGGGTGTATCGTTTCTTAACGGTCCGGCGATCGCGAGCCTCGAAGGTTTGGTTGACTTGATGGTGCATGAGTTCGGACATTATTCGAATCTGGCGCACACCGCAGTCAACGGTCAGCTTTTCATCGGCGTCGGTGATTCGAGCGGGCCCGGTGACGATAACACCTTCGGCTCTCCGCCCTTTCCGGATGGTGTTGAAGTTATCGCGACCATGTATCCGTTCCTGTTCGGCGGTATCGATCAGCTGGCGAGAACACCGCACGCCGATGATAGCGCCAGCCTTTCGCAGTTGTATCCGGAGGCCGATTTTGCAGCGACGACCGGCAGTATAACCGGCACTATTACGGCGGGCAGTCGCGCGGTTACGGGCGTCAACGTTATCGCACGCAACATCGCCGATCCTTTCAGCGATGCCGTTTCCGGCATAAGCAGCGACTTCACGGACGACTTCTCCGCGGCAAACCCCGCCGTGGGACGCTATCGCTTGAATGGCCTTACCCCCGGCGCTGACTACGCTGTGTATGTCGATGAGATTCTCGCCGGCGGTTTTAGTACGCCGCTGTCATCGCCGTTGCCAGGAGTGGAGGAGTTCTATAACGGTGCAAACGAGTCCGGTGACGGGATACTGGATGTGCCGACGGAATTTGTTGCGGTTACCGCGGTTGCGGGTGCTCCTGCCGAGGACATCGATATTATTTTCAATATTCCTCCTCCGGGCACACCGTTAGCCACGGGTGACGATGGTAACGTCGAAATTCCACTGCCGTTCCCATTCTGCGTGGCCGGCAAACCCTACAGCTCGGTCTTCATCAACGGCAATGGCTTCTTGACATTGGGTGCCGCCGCCACTGGCTTTACGTTCCTCGAAAGTGCTGCTGCATTTACCAGCGGCCCGCCCCGTATTGCCGGTTTCTGGGATGACTTGTCACCCGACGTTGCTGGAATGGTGTTCTACGAACAAACTGACACCAAGTTTTCGGTGACGTGGGACTCTGTGCCGGAGTTTGCCATCGGCGGTGAGAATACGTTTACTGTCACAATCGTCAGCAACGGTGATCGTTGCATCGACGATTACGAAGTTAGTGGCAACAGTCGGCGAAACGGTCCGGAAATCAAGATCTCGATCGACACGTTAACCTCGACAGACGGTTTGGTTGGTGTCAGCGCGGGTGCGTTCGCTACCAGCGGCTTTGAAACTGAAATCGACTTGACCGCTAAAAGTTTGGGTGGCAAACGTCCTTTCCCAATGGGACGTAGCGCCGCTGTGTTCGAGCAATTCTCTGCTAATGACGTTGATGTCTCTGGTTTTAAGATGAGGTTTAAGAGAGTCGGGCAGGGTTATAGAGACAGATTCGAACACAACGATAGCCTGGAAGAGGCGGCCGAAATTCGACTGCCGTTCGATAGCATTGATACTGCGCGTGCTTTTACCAGCATTTCTCCGGAAGGTGCGGATATTGATTTCTATGTGTTCAAGCGCCACTTGCGAGCGGGTACCTCACTGGTCGCAGAGGTCCTTACCGGACAAACCGATACCGTCATGGGACTCTATCGTTGTGATAACACTGATCCGGCTAACCCCAAGAAGTATGGCAGGGGTTGCACGATTGATAACGCCGTATTGGTTGCTGCGAACGATGATTCGAACGGTTTGCTGTCGCGAATCATCTACGAGGTTCCAACGCATGGCACCTACGCCCTGGCGGTTACGTTCTGCTGCGATTACGACTTTGATGGCGTAGACCCAGGTCAGGGCGAGCCGTTTGATGGTGGCCGTTATGTGCTGGACGTATTTGTCGTAGATGGCGTTTTTCTGCCACTGACCGACGAATCGTTTATCGAATTCGATTTGGGATTCGATTTTCCGTACCAAGGCTCCTCCTACAGCAGCGTATTCGTGAATTCGAACGGTTATCTAACCTTCGGTGACGGAGAAACTGGCGCGTACCTTCCGAACGTTCCTGACTTCGAGAGCGGATTGCCGCGAATCGCGCCGCTGTGGGTTGACCTGAACCCGAGTGGCGGGGGCATAATCTCTGCCCAAAGCGATGCCGGAGTGGCGACCATCAGCTTTTCCGAGGTACCGGAGTTCTTTTTCGGCGGGTCCAAAACGTTCTCGGTCTCGTTGAGCGCGAGTGGCGAGGTGTCGACGATGTACACGGGCCTGACCGCGCCGGGTGGACTCTCCGGCGTTTCGGCCGGTGGTGGCGAGCCGGGTACTGCTGTTAATCTGTCCGATAGTGCAAGCTGGCCGGTGTTGGGAACAACATTCGAGTTGTTTGAGTTTGGAGTCAATGAATTCGATCTTGATTTGAGCTTACTGACGTTCGAACCCTGATAAGCGCGCACTAGATGTTCGATAAAGACGGCGGGTCGTAAGGCCCGCCGTTTTTTTTTGCGGCCGGCATGGGCGTTACGGTTTTTCGCGGCAGTTTTTGGAGCCTGTGTTTGTGCGGTGTTGCTTGACACCGGCCCGACAATGCATATCATACGGTGTTGATTTCCGCATGGGGTTGCTCATGAAGTCGCCGTTAACGATATCGGAGCAGTAGCTCGAAGCCTTTCACGCGTTAGTACCAAAACAATAATCGCGACGTGTGGTAACGCACGGCCGATACCACACAACAGCAAGCGATACCTATTGGCTTTCGGAGCGGCGATCATGAATAAATCTGCAGCACGTCGGAATTTCCTTTCCATCCAAGTGCACACCCTTGTTTTTCTGGACAGCAACACCACGGCGGCTCGTTCGTGATTCCGCTACGTGGCTTGCGGGTGAAAGTACGTGTTCGCCCGTTGCACTTGTTGGTGCTGGCGGTGGCTTGTCTGGGTATTCCTGTTACCGCATCGGCGGGGGGCGCAGGCTCACTGAATTTGGTGGACAGTTGGGTGGGTGTTGCTGCCTTAGTGCTGTTCATTGCCGCCTACGTACTTGTCATTCTCGAGGAGTTCACGCACCTCAAGAAGTCCAAGCCGGTGTTGCTGGCAGCGGGGCTTATCTGGGCATTGCTGGGTTACACCTACGCGAGCCAGGGCATGACTCAGGAGACCGAAGGTGCAGTGCGAGTCTTTCTGGTCGAGTTCGCGGAACTGTTCTTATTCCTGTTGGTTGCTATGACTTACGTCAATGCAATGAGCGAACGAAACATCTTTGAATCGCTGCGTGCCTGGCTGGTGAGCAAGGGATACAGCTATCGTCGCCTGTTCTGGACAACCGGCATCATCACCTTTTTCCTGTCCCCGATTATCGATAATCTGACCGCCGCGTTAGTAATGTGTGCAGTTGCGTTGGCTGTTGGTAAGGACAATCGTCGTTTTGCAGCGCTTAGTTGCATCAACATCGTGATTGCTGCGAATGCCGGCGGTGCGTTTAGCCCCTTCGGCGACATCACGACTTTGATGGTTTGGCAGGCCGGGCTGGTCCAGTTCCAGACGTTTTTCGCGCTTGCGATTCCGTCGGTGGTGAACTACCTCGTGCCCGCTATCGTCATGTCTTTCGCAATTTCAAAAGACGTGCCAGAAATCGACAGTGCGGGTACTGTGAGCATGAAGCGAGGTGCGAAGCGCATTGTCATCCTGTTCGTCTGCACTATTGCGACCGCCGTTTCGTTCCACAATTTTTTACATCTGCCGCCGTTTTTCGGCATGATGCTCGGGCTTTCCTACCTGAAGATTTTTGGCTACTTTCTGGAGCGTTCGCACGCTCGCGCGGTTAGCAGGGCTAGCGACAGCGGCGAAATCGGCGACATCACGGCGTTCGATAGTTTTCGGGAGCTGGCTCGCGCGGAATGGGACACGCTGATGTTCTTCTTCGGCGTGATTATGTGTGTTGGTGGTTTGGGCTTCATTGGTTATCTCGAAGTCGTGTCGCAATACGCATACCTGGAGCTCGGACCCACCACGGCAAATATCCTCGTCGGTTTCCTTTCGGCGATTGTTGACAACATTCCTGTGATGGTGGCCGTGTTACAGATGAGTCCGGTGATGGATCTGAATCAATGGCTGTTGGTGACACTTACCGCCGGCGTTGGCGGTAGCATGTTGTCGGTAGGTTCGGCCGCGGGTGTAGCGCTGATGGGTCAGGCACGCGGTATCTACACGTTCTTCGGACATCTGAAGTGGGCGCCCGTTATTATGCTGGGGTACGGACTCAGTGTTTGGGCGCACCTGCTGGTTAATCAGCGCTTTGTCGGAATCGCAGTGCCGTAAGGCTACTTACTGAGGGCGTGACGCAGCGAGCGGATTTGTTCGTCCGATTTCTGCAGCACGCCTATCAGGTCCGTCATTTCGATTTTCATGCGCTGCCATGCGGAAACGTGTTCCAGCTGCAGTTCTGTATCTTCGTCTGCGGTAACAAAACGGTGCAACAGATGCGCCAGGATCAGGACGTCCGAAAAATCGACCTCACCATCGTTCTCGCGGTCGATATCCTGGTATTGAGCGACAGCTCTGGAAACGTACTCAGCGAAACCCCAGCTCTTGAGGATCTCACTGCCAATGCGCGGTGCCCACTTCTCTATGACTTCTGTGATGTCAGATTCGTTGCCGAGTAGCGCGGGGTATTTATCCGTCTGCACAACGATGTACATCTCGCCAATGCCGTGCATAAGGCCGATGAACAACGCTTCGTCAGGATTCAGTTTGGTGTATCGCCGGGTTAGAACAAAACTCAATGCAGCGACATGAGCGGAGCGCTCCCACAGCAATTCCAGGCGCTCCTTAACCAAATCGAGTTTTTGCGCCGAGCGAAGTTGCGCCAGAGCGAACGACATCGCGGTGGATCGAATCATGCTGCGGCCGAGGCGATTTACCGCCATGTTGAGGTCGGTAATCGGGTCGCCGGTCGGCTTAAACGCCGCGGAGTTGGCGATTGTTAGCAGGCGAGCCGCGAGCACGGGTTCTGCACTGATAATTCGCACAAGATCGTGGGTCGAACTGTCTTCGTTCTCGAGCGCTTTGCGCACTCGGAGGACGACATCCGGAAATGAGGGTAGCTCAATACTCCCAGCCGACAAGTCGGCTGCGAGCCGCTTGACGAAGGCATTTTTTTCATCCACCCGCGATTCGCCGCGCTCCGGGGCGATGAGGTGAGTTGAGCTGATCGTACTTGTTGAATCCATTCTTTTACGCCCGTCAACCGATCTACCTAGTAGACCTTCGGCAGATTCCACGATTTCTTTAGCCGCTTTGGCGCATTCGTAACGGACTTACGACCGGCGTCACAAAATTGCTGCAGGCCAAGCGGCTCCTGTCGATCGCCACTAAACTTATTACGCGGAACGCCGATGACTTAAGAACAAGATGTTGCCGCCTGTCCGGCGATTTTTGAATAACACTAAAGGGCGCGTCAGCAAGAGCTGACGACGCGCTGTAATAAGGAGACGACCCCGGTGCCCAGTGTGCTCGCAGTAGATGATTCGGCGTCGATTCGACGCCTTGTAGATTACGTACTTCGGCAGGCCGGATTCGACGTAGTTCTGGCAGAAGATGGCCAGGAGGCACTCGACTATGCGCAGGAGAATACCGTCGATGTCGTTCTTACGGACATCAACATGCCCAACCTGGACGGCATCGGACTGATCAAGGGGTTGCGTGCATTGCCGCACTACAAGTTCGTGCCGTTGCTGGTGCTGACGACCGAATCGGGAACTGATACGAAAATGGCGGGTAAGGCCGCAGGAGCCACGGGCTGGATCGTCAAACCGTTCGATCCCGAGCAGCTCGTGATGACGATTGGAAAAGTGCTGCCATGAGAACCGAAATCGAACTGTGCGACTGTACGCGGAACATTAGAAACGGGCGAGGTGTGTAGATGTCTATCGATGTTGATATGGCTGAAATCGCGCAGTTGTTTATCGAGGAAAGCCTGGAGGGCCTGGGGATCATGGAGTCCGGGCTTCTGAATCTCGATCTTGGTGCGGCCGATCCCGAAACGATGAACACCATTTTTCGCGCCGCGCATTCGATAAAGGGCGGTGGCGCTACGTTCGGGTATACGGAGATTTCCGAGTTCGCGCATCATCTGGAGACGCTGCTCGACGAGATGCGTCAGGGCGAGCGTTCGGTCACACGAGAGGCGGTAGATCTGATGCTGCAGTCGGTGGACTGCATACAGGACATGATAAGCGGCCTGGGCGACGGGGAAATCGATACAACTCGTTCCGCCGAGTTGGAAGTCGAGCTTGAACGAATGCTGGGCAATGCCGAGCCGGTGGTAAAGGATGTAGCGGTCGAAGATCCAGAGGCGGTGCCCAGCGGCTGGAGCATCGAATTCAAGCCGGCAAGCGGTATCCTCAAATCCTGTAACGACCCACTGCGCTTGTTTCGCGAGTTACGAGAGCTCGGTGAACTCGAGGTGTGCTCGCTGGGCGCCGAGAACCTGCAGTTCGACCGGCTGGACCCCGAAGAGTGTCACCTGGAGTGGCAGCTGCGCTTGCATGCGATGGTCACCCGGGAGCAGTTGGAGGAGGTATTCGCCTGGGTGCGGGATGAGTGTGAACTGTCTATGGAGCCCATCCAGAGTGCGGCCGCGTCATCAGATAGCGAAGACGCGGCGCCCTCGGTACAGCCCGTGGCACAGCCCCCGGAACCCAGGAAAAAGGAAAAAGCGACGACTCCGGAAGGCGGTTCGATTCGCGTCAACATCGACAAAGTCGATGCTCTGATAAACCTCGTCGGCGAACTCGTTATTACGCAGTCGATGTTGAGTCGTTATAGCGGCGACTTCGACTTCACGCAGCTTGAAGGTTTACGAGAAGGACTTTCGCAATTATCACGTAGTACTCGCGACATTCAGGAAAGCGTGATGGCGATACGTATGTTGCCGATGAGTTTCGCCTTCAACCGTTTTCCGCGGCTGGTCCGCGATACTGGCAATGCACTCGACAAAAAGGTCGAGCTAAAACTGGTTGGCGAACATACAGAACTGGACAAGACAGTTCTCGAAAAAATTGGCGATCCGCTGGTTCATCTGGTTCGAAACTCACTGGATCACGGCCTTGAGACGCCGGAGGTGAGGATCGCCGCGGGCAAACCGGAAGTCGGCGTCCTTGAGTTAAACGCCTATCACGAGGGTGGCAATATCGTAATCGAGGTGATCGATGACGGCGCCGGAATAAACGGGGAGAAGGTCCTCAAGAAAGCTCGTGAGAGTGGTTTGATTGGAGCCGATGAACAGCTATCCGACGATCAAATCAACAACCTCATTTTCAGGGCCGGATTTTCGACGGTTGACGAAGTCAGCGATCTGTCGGGTCGCGGAGTCGGAATGGACGTGGTGCGACGAAACATCGCGGATCTGGGCGGACACGTAACTGTGCAGTCGGAGGCCGGAATAGGCAGTAAGTTCACGATACGACTACCACTGACACTCGCCATACTTGACGGGCAACTGGTTCGAGTCGGTAAAGAGTCCTACATTATTCCGTTGGTTTCAATCGTGGAGACCATTCAGACATCCGCTGGGAAAGTCAATGAAATAGCCGGCCAGTCCGAGCTGTTCCAGCTGCGCGACGAGTACATCCCGGTCTTACGCTTGCACGACGTATTCGGTATCGATGCGGACAGCACAGCGATTGATGACGGCCTGCTGGTGGTGGTGGAAGCCAACGGCCAGCGCGTTGGCATATTCGTTGATGACCTGCAGGAGCAGCAACAAGTTGTCATCAAGAGTCTTGAGGCCAACTATCGGCAGATGGAGGGAATCTCGGTCGCGACCAT
>VAPL010071541.1_pt1 | contig 42470 bp, 45 predicted proteins | sample 3395061 | NCBI WGS metagenome assembly VAPL01 (sample SAMN08290444, study PRJNA428436) | hydrothermal vent metagenome | isolation source: Deep-sea hydrothermal vent chimney 2 | place: Pacific Ocean: Juan De Fuca Ridge | depth 2182 m m | reverse complement strand
GAAAATGGAAATATTTATATTGTTAACTATGAGGATTATCACTAATGAATATGCATAACCCACCTCATCCTGGCGAGTTTATTAAAGAAGTATATTTATCTCCTTTTAATATCAGCTCTCGTACAGTTGCAGAAAAATTATTAGTTTCAGCATCAACATTTAATCGCTTAGTAAATGCTGAGAGCAATGTTTCACCTGAAATGGCTTTGCGCCTATCTAAAACTCTTGGACGCTCACCTGAAAGCTGGCTTTCTATGCAAGATTCTTACAATCTTTGGCATGCTAGAAATAAACTGGATCTACGTAAAGTGAAAAAATTAAATATTGAAGCAGCCTAACAACAAAATTAACATGGACAAAATAAAGCATTGCTCGTTCCTCGCAACACTTTATTTCGCCAGCTATTAAAAACGTTAGGAAAAAATAAAAAATCAATAGCATATTTACAAGGAGAAAATTATGCGCACTGGAAGACCTTCATTTTTAATGGCATGGTCGCACTTTAAGAAAGTGTACGGAAAAGGCAATATCATCTCAATTGGAGACTTAATTGGAGGTAAAGTTAAACAAAATATCGAGTTGGGTGTAAAAGAGCCCCTTCTTGGGTTTACAAATGCATGTGCAATACGAATGAGCTACGCATTAAATTATTCTGGAATTATAATACAAAGGGGAGTCTGGAAAACCGTCTCAGGAAGTGATAAAAAATGGTATATTTATAGAGTTAGAGATTTATTAAAATATTTAAAGAGCTATTTTGGAAAGCCAGATAAAATTGTAAAAAAACCTAAAGCAAGTGATTTCAAAGACGTAAAGGGAATATTGGTGTTTACAGTTAACTGGAGAGATGCAACAGGACATGTAACACTTTGGAATGGTAATATATGCTCAGATACATGCCATTTTCCAGTTGCTTCGGAGGCATCACTATGGATCTTAAAATAATATCTATAATTTTATTGCTCTTATTAAATGGCTGTGCCGTAGCAAAGAATGTTCAAGAAATAGATAACAGCAAAAGAAATTTTAAGAACTATGCTTTAAGCACATGCTTGGCAGATGGATACAAATCAAAAGAAGTTATCTCTGATGCAGCAGCAGCTGCAAGAGGTTATCTTGAATTTGGTGAGCTACCACTAGAGGCACATACGGAAGCAACATTGCTTGGGCGCAAATTTCTTAAAAAAACATATAAAAGTAAATCAGGGGCTAAACTTACCCTCATGAAATGTTTAGATTTTGTTCATAGCCAGGAACTTGAAACAATCTTTCAGAAGTTTCAATAATGCCTAACAAGAAAATCAAGCCATTCGCTTGTCGCTTATTCGGACGCACTACCGCGCGCCGCTTATTAGAACGTTGAGGCTGTAGAAAAACCCTCTTACGCTCACTTTTTTGGTACACTGACTTATCACACAAGGAGTCGTGCCCATGCCAAAATATATTCCTTATAATTATAATCAACACTCAATGGTTGTGATTAATTTTGAAGAACAACTACAGCCTGGAACATTTGAACATACCATTCATTTATTAATTGAAAATAAAATCGATTTAACCATCTTCTATCCAAACTATAAAAATGATGATGGTGGACGCCCCGCTTACGATCCAGCGATACTCTTAAAAATTATTTTATTCGCTTATTCCAGAGGCATTACCTCCAGCCGTGAAATTGAATGGAGCTGTCAAACGAATATCATATTTAAAGCCTTGTCCTGTGATACCGTGCCGCACTTCACCACCATCGCAAGTTTTGTTAGCAGCCATGCTGATGAAATTGAAAACCTGTTTGAACAAATATTATTAATCTGTGATCAACAAGGCTTACTCGGGCATGAACTGTTTGCCATTGATGGTTGTAAGATGCCGTCGAATGCCGCCAAGGAATGGTCGGGTACGTTTAATGAGCTAGAACGAAAACAAAAAAAGATACAAAGACAAATCCATTATCATGTTACTGAGCACAAAAAACTCGACAAAAATGAAAGCCGCGATGATGAGCGACGCCACCGTGCAGAACAAGCGATTGAAACACTCGATAAAGCCTATGAAAAAATAGACCAGTTTTTAAAGTCACAAAGCCCAAGGATGGGCAACGGACGAATAAAAAAAGAAGTAAAAAGTAACATCACTGACAATCAAAGCGCCAAGATGACCACCAGCAAAGGGACTATTCAAGGCTACAATGGCGTCGCCTCGGTCGATAAAAAACACCAAATTATCATTGATGCACAAGCCTTTGGCGCTGGCTAGGAACTGTAGTGGCATAGTTAATTTGGCCACCTAACAAGAGGTGATATTATACACCTCGTAACGTGATAGGTAGAAAAATGAATAAAAGAACTTGAAAAGAAGATACAACGCATTGAACGGGAGAAAGAAATACTAAAAAAGGCTACGGCTCTCTTGATGTCCGACTTAAGGTAAATGCGGAGCATGAGAGAATACCCTGGGGTTCGATGAACAATTTGCGATGATCAGACAACTCAAAGAGAGCTATGTCGTCACCGAACTATGCCAAGCATTTGATGTTCACCGCAGCCGTTATAAATATTGGATTCAATGTTCGATGACCATTAATCCAAAGAAGGTAAATGAGATAGCGAGAGTGAAAGCGATTTTTCACGAAAGTAAAGGTTCAGCCGGAGTCAGGACAATAGCGACTATATCCACTGCGCAAGGCTTCGAGTTAAGCCGTTATCGCGCAGGTAACCTAATGAAACGGTGTGGCCTAACAAGCTGTCAGCAACCTAAACATCATTACAAGAAGGCGGAACAAGAACACACTGCGATACCGAATCACTTGAATCGTGAATTTGATGTGGCGATGCATAACAAGGTTTGGTGCGGTGATGTCACCTATATCTGGGTCGGTAAACGCTGGGCTTATCTCGCCATAGTGATGGATTTATTTGTTCGTAAACCGGTTGGTTGGTCGATATCCTTTTCGCCGGATAGTAAATTAACCCGTGGTGCCTTAGCCATGGCATTTGAGTCGAGAGGTAAGCCAAAAGGTGTGATGTTTCATTCAGATCAAGGTTGCCATTACAGCAGTCGAGAATTCAGGCAACAGCTTTGGCGTTATCAAATTAAACAAAGCATGAGCCGTCGAGGGAATTGTTGGGACAATGCACCGATGGAACGCTTCTTTCGAAGTTTAAAATCAGAATGGGTTCCAGCAATGGGTTATGATTCATTTACACAAGCGAAACATGAAATCATAGATTACATTATTGGTTACTATTCTCAAGTTAGACCGCATCGACATAATGATGGTCTTGCACCGAATGTAGCAGAAGAAAAATACTGGAATAAATACAAAACTGTGGCCAAAAAAACTTGACCACTACATATCGGACATCACTTATATTGATGTGGATGGACAATGGATGCACTTAGCGGTTGTTTTAGATTTATTTTCAAGGCAGATAGTGGGTTGGGCGGTTGATGAAACAATGACCACACAATTAATTCTCGATGCGTTTAACATGGCCGTGTCACGGCGTAAGGTTACCCCAGGATTTATCTTACATTCCGACCGTGGTGCGCAGTACCGTGCAGGTAAATATCGCCAAGCGTTATTAGAACAGAACATCACACCAAGCATGAGCTGTAAAGGTAACTGCTGGGATAATGCGGTAATGGAATCGTTCTTTGCACGATTAAAGGTGGAATTAATTTATGCTGAAGAGTATAAAACATTAAATGAAACGTATAGCGGGATATTTGAATATATCGAGGTATTCTATAATCATGTTAGGCGACACTCGTCATTAGGGTATGTCTCACCGAAACAATTTAAAGAAAACTATTACGCACAATGTGCATAACTAAGGTATCTACTTTTCGTGGGTAAGACCAAGCTATAAAAAATAAATGAATAAAATGATATCAATAATATTGGGCATATTTTTATCATCATTAATTTGGGCTTTAATTATTCTATTAGCTAAATATTTAAGTCTAGGAAAACTGGCTGTTTATATATCACACATTTCTATTTTTGGGTGGGCGCTGTTTATTGCACTTATAATTATTATTAGTAAATATATTATTAAAAAATCAAGCAAGGTAAAAACAAATAATGAGTAATAGTGAAACAATTAGCTCAAACAAATCGTTTAAAACCGCATCACAAAAAGCGCACTGCTCGGGCGCTTAACTACAAACGTTAGGAAAAAGTGTTGAATAAATTACAAAATATACAAGCATTACGCGGTATAGCAGTTTTAGCAGTTTTGACCTTTCACCTAGTGGCAATAGAAAGTAAATACGGCGGATCTAAAACTTTACTTACAGAACTTTTGGGTTTCGGTATGTTCGGCGTGGATCTGTTTTTTGTTATTAGTGGTTTTATTATGGTCGCGATAACAAAAGATCAGGAGCAAAATATAAAGCAAGCATTAATTTTCTTATATCATCGAATTTCTAGAATATACCCTCTCTATTGGGTATACACTTTATTGATATTAATTGTTTATCTCATAAAGGAAACAAAAGGCACTAACGATGTAGAAATTGATATCCTTGCATCTTTTTTATTATACCCATCAGGCACGCCACTTTTAATTGCGGTGGGCTGGACATTGATTCACGAAATATACTTTTATATAATATTGTTCTTTTCTTTATTGTTAACATCTAAAAAGACTATGCCGGTAGTAATCTTTATATGGGGCGCTTTAGTAATAATTTTAAATGTGTCCTTAGAATCACCCAATAGGCTATTAAGACTTGTTTCACACCCTTTAACACTTGATTTTATTGGTGGGTATTTTTTAGCAATATTTCTGTATAGTAAATATAATTTCATGCTGAAAACGCGCACTTTGATAACACTTTCCACCTTTGGCATAGCTACTTCTATGTTTGCGTACAACTATTATTATGGCTTAACGGGACTTATTCAACCTTTTGGCTGGTGGAGGATATTAATTTTTGGGTCTCCAGCAATGATAATTGTATTTTGCTTTTATAAATTAGAAATAAGCGGTTATTATGTAAACTCATTACTAGTTACTATTGGCAATGCATCTTATTCTATTTATTTAACACACATATTAACCTTAATATTAATTGGTAAAGTTTGGGGTATGTTTTCATTAGATTCAATTTATGACAACATAATCATGCTACCAGTGTTATTTGCATCAGCAATAGTTGTTGGGTGTATAAGCTCTATTTACATAGAGAAACCTTTATTGAAGTACTCACGAAAATTAGCCTAACACACATATGAGCTGATCTCTCGTCAATAGGAATTAGTGAACTTTTTCGATTATTTTCGTAACAAAGGTAAATATGGATATAGAGCCTGTAATTGCAGATGTGCCTGTACCAAAAATTCGATAAATGGGTGCTTTAGTGGTTGCAATGGTAAAGGTTAATAAGGTTTGTTTAAAGGTAGTTCTATTTCACTATTAATAATTTTGTTATTGATATTGAGACGTATCGTCTAAAGCAGCGTAGGAATATTTCACAAAAATGATGGTTATTGTGAGCGGTAATAAAACACCAGGTAAACTTTGATTAAATTGGGCATATAAGATCGTTAAACATATTAGCAGTCCAAGCGGCTAGATATTTAGAGGGTAAAGAAAAAACTATCAGAACGAAGCCAAAACGGGGTGGTTAAATTACCTGTTCCGATTGATTGTACGGGTTCTTTATAAATGGTGCAAAAGGAGCCGCGTTTACCATTTGCATAAAACTGCGACAGTAGTTAATTTGGTAGGCAGGGCAAAACTAGCACGCGGGACAGTAGGGTGGTACTTACGTAAAAGTTTAACCATAGTGCTTTATTTCTTTTATTGTAAGGCAATGCGCTAACAACTAATTTCTATTGGTTAAATATTTTATTGGTGATGTTTATTTTTTATATGGCGCGGCTCTATTAGGGCAGTCGATAGAAATAACTTCGATTGACCTGGTTATTTTTAAAGCTGTTAATTTACCCCCCCAAACGCAACCGGTATCTGTTGGGTAAATATTATCAGGTATGGAAAATTTTTTCTGATCCTTAAAATAACCCAGGGTCGACCAATGACCAAATACAATTTTATTTTTCTGTGCGGCGCGTTGTTTAACATCAAACCATGGGATAAGCTCATTCCCCTGAGAGCCTAGTTCGCCATTATGGTTAAAATCTAGCTGGCATTCAGGGCTGCAGTAGCGCATGCGAGTGAAAGCATTGCAGATAAAACGCAGTCTCTCCCAAGCTGAAATATCTTTATGCCATTTATTGGGTAAATCACCATACATATGCTTTAAAAAATCCAGATACCCGCTGCTACGCAAGACGGTTTCTAGTTCGTGTGCATATTGTTGTGCTTGCGATAAATTCCATAATGGATAGATACCAGCGTGTACCATGGTGAATTGACTTTTTTTATCATGAACGAGAAGTGGCTGGCTTCGTAACCAGTTTATTAATTCTTCACAGTCGGGTGCATTTAATATTTCCTGGATGCTAGCGTCTTTGTTACGTTTAAGCCCATGATAGGTGGCCAGTAGGTGTAAGTCATGGTTGCCGAGTACGGTTAGTGCATTTGTGCCCAGGTCTTTTACATAACGCAAAGTTTTGAGTGAATCTGGGCCACGGTTGACTAGGTCACCGACAAACCAAAGCGTATCATTTTGTGTATTAAAATTAATTTTATCGAGTAGGTTTATAAGGTCTTCGTAACAACCTTGTAAATCACCAATTGCATAAATAGCCATAGTAAATTTTGTTTTTTGATTTTAATCCGCTATTATGCTTTAAAAGCTACCAGCAAAAAAGGATTTACTGAATTATGTATGTCGTTATTTTTAAAGCGACCATTAACGAATTGGATGGCCGCTATTCCAGTATTGCAAAACAGTTACGAAAATTAGCATTAGAAAAATACGGTTGTGTGGAATTTAATAGTGTTACTGAAGGCAAGCAGGAAATAGCTATTTCTTACTGGCCAGCGCTCGATAATATTAGAAGATGGAAACAGGCTCCTGAACATTTACTCGCTCAGGAGCGGGGAAAAAATCGCTATTATGCATCCTATCAGGTACAAATTGTTGAGGTGCTACGTGAATATAGCGGCTAAACTGTTTTATTAACCTTCCATTTCTAGATCAGCTGTTACTGCATCCAGCCCCGCCTTCGCGCATTTTTCATCGATTAAGCCGGATGGCGCACCACTTACACCAATCCCTCCCATAATGGCGCCTGCAATATTAATTGGCACACCACCTGCACTGACAATTAAGGCATCAATTTTTCCGACCTGAAAGGGTTTAGTAAAACGGTCTTCTAATTGTGATAACGGCGCATTGAATGCCAGCGCAGTGTGTGCTTTTTTGCGGCTTATTTCGACGGTAATGTCCATTGCCAGAACATCACGAAGCATAACCTGGGGGTGTCCGCCACGGTCAACAATGGTTACTGCTATTTGTACCCCTTCTTTTCGACATTGTTTTATCGCTGCTTGTGCAATGCGAAGTGCCGTTTCCATTTTAAGTCGTTTAATATTCACGGTCATGGCTTCATCGGCATAAGAAGATACTGGTAGTAAAGAAATAAAGAGTAATGTTATTGCAGTTTTTAAGATTGAATGGCGCATAGGGATTCCTTTTTCTATTGACGGGTAATACTAAGGTATATGAACTATAACGAGATTATTCTTTAACGGGCAATGTGTTTCTGCACATTAATTAACCTGAGCATGGGGTAATATATTTTATACTGATTAGTTACAGGATTTACTAAGGAATTGCATCATTCTGGTGTAATTTTTTTTATCTGGAATTTAGGTTTATTAAGTGGAATACGTTTAGCCCGTGTTCAATTTTATAGTCTGGAAATCAGTGAATGGTATTTGGCATGGACAAGGTGAAGGGTTTTATATTAGCGGTAAATTCATTACCGTCGTCAGCAATCATTTGATAGGTGCCGTACATGCTGCCAACAGGTGTATCGAGTATTGCGCCGCTGGTATAACGAAAGCCATCACCGGGTTTCAGATGAGGTTGTTCGCCAACAACGCCATCGCCTTGTACTTCCTGAACTTTTCCATCGGCATCGGTAATAACCCAGTGGCGGGTTAATAGTTTTGCCGGAACTTGTCCTTCATTGCGAATTGTAATGGTGTAGGAAAAAACAAAACGGTTTACGCTTGGGTCAGACTGCTCTTCGACGTAATTGGTTTCAACATCGACGAGTGTATTATAGCGTTCTTCGTTATTTGACATTATTGCGCCTGTATTTTGTATTATATTTTAAGCTTGTTGATAATGTGTGTTACGGTGTTGCTTAACATAATCAATTGCATTTTTTACTGCGATGGTTACGCTGACATCTATTCTGGTTCGTTCTTCACTTGTCATGTAAAAAGCCATATCGACTTCATGGCGAACATATTTTGCCGGTAAATGGTTCAGTGCAACACAGGCGATATCTTCAATAAAATTTTCATCCAGCGGATCGAGTTCGGCATCAGCAATATGTTGAAAAACAAGTTGCTCATAGTAATTGTTTATGGCGCTAAATGACATAGCTGTTTCCTATGAAGTTTGTAATATAATTAACCTTATATATCGGCAAGGATTAGAAAATATTTACCTTATTTTAACAATTTAAATATTACGAAGCTGCCAGGTTGGCTGTTGATGGATATTTATAAGATTTTTTTCTATAAGCCATTGTTTTGCGTCACTTGCATCGTCGTTAAACCAACGTTTTGCACTACCGAGTCTGAAACTGTACCCCCAGTTATCCATATCCTGAAACTGCTGCTGTTTGCTATAACTATCGAGGTGTTCTGAAAGGAGTAGTTGCAGGTAACACACGGCATTTTCTTCATCATAATCACCGCCTGCATTGGTATCGAGTTCTGTACGGCGTATATTATCCATGCAAATATAATGACATGCCTCATGCAGTGCGGAATGTACAGGGGTATTATTTTGTATATAAAGTTTATTCGCAATTAATCCTGCTTCATTATCACCCCAGAAACTACCCGGAATAGGGGTGTTCTTTTCCACTATCTTAATATTTAGATGGTAGGGGCTGAGTAATTTTTCGAGCGCCATCTGTGTTAGTTCAGAACAGGTGATGATAGCCATAATGGTTTAGTTTTCAGATTATTTGCCATGATAAATAATACGCACACGATTACCCGGGTAGATTAAATCGGGATTTTCTATCTTACTTAATTTTGCGAGTTCTGGATAGAGGAAGGGATTTTGTAAATAGTGTTTTGCAATAGCCCATAAAGTATCGCCTTTTACAATAATATGGGTAATAACCATTGGATTATTATTGTGGTTTTGTATTTTTTTATGGTTAGTTTTCAATACGGCTGATTCAATGGTAGTCGTATTGGTTATTGCTGGCGGGGCTTTATTTGTATGCGGGGGTTCAATTTCTTTGAATGTTGTTGCTTTATTATTTGCTTCTTTAGTTAGTCTAGGTGAGTTTTTAATGCTGGGTGGTTGAGGTCCATTAAGCTCAATGGTAATTGTATTTTCCTGCTTGCGTATGCTTGCATGATACTCTGGTTTTTTTTCTGTTATATCGGAATGTTTGCTTGTTTCGGTACTGTTCAGGATGTCTGTCTCTTTCGGTGTAGGGGTAGTTGTTTCTTTTTTATTATTGCTGGTTATCGTTGTTTGAATATTTTTCTTTGGTTCTATTGGTTTGATAACATTATATTGATTTGACGCGATGTTCACTAAATCATTATAATTTTGTTGCATCGGTGTAACGACAGTTGTTGAATTATCTTCTTTATTTAAGTTTGAATAAAAGTAATACCCGGTAGTGCTTAACAGTATGAATATCAAAAAAGTGGCGATAGTACTAACGTAATTCGACCCTGAAGCTGTCGACGATATATTTGGAGACTTGCTTTTAAGTAAAGGGGGTGAGTTTTTTAATGGTATGTCAGCCATTGACTTATTTTGAGTAACATAAGGTTGAGCTGGCCTAGTTTTAGGTTTCTCCTTTTTCGTTTCCACAGCGTTAATTTTTGCAGTCGCGGCTATTTCACTTATTCCGGGCTTCTGCTTCGACGCTAATTTTTTGCTGGGTTGTATTTTAGATGCATGTTTCGATTGAATGTGCGCGGGGCTTGTTATTGACAGTACATTTTTGTGTGTATTTGATTTGTTGGTCTGTATTTCTATTTTCGGAATATTCTGTTTTTTTTGTTGTGACTGTTTAATTTCAGTCTGTTCTGTTGAGGTTTTAGTCGTGAGTGTTAACTCTGTTTTTGTAGATGACTTACTGTCTTTTATTATGGTTTTTATTGTTGTCTGTTTTGCTATTTTATTTTTCTCGCTAGTGTTTTCGGCTTTTTCTATTTGCGCAATATACTCAGCTAAATAGCCACTACCTTGTAAAGTTGATAATTTTTCGAATTCAGCATAAAGAAAAATTTTTTCGTTAAGCAACAAGGTTCGACTGAATACCCCGCGTGGTATAAGTACGGGTACATTCCCCCAGCCTGATCTTGGGGAACGGATAACATCGATAATTTCATCGACGTAATAGCCACGTGTACTATCGCCATATTGCACAATAATAACTTGACCGGGTTGTTTCCAGTTTTCCTGTTTTACACCAAAGCGATAGCGTAAGTCGGTTGCTGCGACGATAAATTTGCCATGCTTAAAAACTCCGGGTTCCATAATGCTTGCACCGGGGAGTTGGGTTAAGCGGGGTGGTGGTGTAATCGTTATAATGGGCAGGCTGGGCCCGCAACAGTAAACTGGCCCGATACGGTAGGTTAAAAGCGCATCGCTGTCTTCCATACGCGGTGTTGAGGTTAAGGTTTGAGGCTTCTGGGACATGGCTCTGGCGTCTACCCGTATTACGGTGATATATAAGGATAATATCGGACGCAAGCAGCTAAATTTAAGCGGAATAGTGAAAAATGTAGACTGTGAGGATTTTTAAGTAATTTCAGTTTGAATGGCGTTACTTAAGCGTGCAAAATCGGCTAAGGAGAGGGTTTCCGGTCGCGCGGTGGGCGAGATGCCAAGTAATTGAATCTGCTCTTCTTTTAGGTAATTCTTTAATATATTTCGTAATGTTTTGCGGCGCTGCTGAAAAACTTTGTTGACTAGACTGGAAAATTGGACTGGATTGTCCAGTTCAGCAAGCGGGCTCAATTTTGGTGTCAGGCGAACCAGGCTGGAGACGACTTTGGGTGGCGGGTTAAATGCCGTTGCTGGAATATCAAATAAATAGTCTACATCACAATGCCATTGTAACATCACACTGAGACGGCCATAGGTTTTACTGTTAGGTTCCGCTGACATACGTTGTACGACTTCTTTTTGCAGCATAAAGTGCATGTCGCCAATAATATCAATAAATTCGAGTAAATGAAAAATAATGGGCGTTGAAATATTATAGGGTAAATTGCCAACCAGGCGGAGTTTGTTATTGTTGTCGGATTTATTGGTATTTTGGACAAGTTGATTGAAGTTGAATTTTAGCGCGTCGCCTTCATGTATTGTCAGTTTGCCAAATTCTGAACTTTGTTGGTTCAATATCTGGATAAGGTCACGGTCAATTTCAACGGCATTGAGATGGCCGGCTGTTTTTAATAGCGGATAGGTTAAGGCACCTTGTCCAGGGCCAATTTCAACAATGTTTTGTGATGTTTTGGGGTTAATGGAACGTACAATTTTTTCAATAATATTTTGATCGTGTAAAAAATTTTGCCCGAAGCGTTTTCTTGCTCTGTGTTCAGGCAATTTGGGTTCAGGCAATTTGGGTTCAGATAATTGAGGTTCTGAACTCAGGGGCTTTAGTTCATGATGGGTTGAATTTTTCTTATAAGAAGACATGATGATTAATTTTTTAAATGCTCGTCTGATCGTCTTGCATACAGAGCTGTTCGGCAAGCGAAATAGCATTGAATAAGCTATCGGCTTTGGCTTTGCCTGTACCGGCAAGTTCTAATGCGGTGCCATGGTCGACCGAGGTGCGAATAAACGGTAGGCCGAGTGTAATATTGATGGCTTGACCAAATCCCAGATGTTTTAACATCGGTAAACCCTGGTCATGGTACATGGCAACAACCGCATCGGCCTGTTTTAAATTATCGGCTACAAATAAAGTGTCGGCGGGTAAGGGGCCTGTTAGGTTGAAACCTTCCGTACGTAGTTTATTTAAACAAGGTTCGATAATATTAATCTCTTCATCGCCGAGGTGGCCGTCTTCGCCAGCATGCGGGTTTAATCCACAAACAAAAATATTCGGTGATTTTATTTTAAAGTAATGCTGCAGATCCGTATTTAAAATTTGCAGAGTGGTTTGCAACTCTTTTGTTGTAATGGCTTTGCTGACATCTTTTAAGGGTAAGTGGGTGGTCACCAGTGCAACGCGAAGGTTATATTGCGAATTGCTTTCGCATAACATCATCACCACTTTTTCACGCTGGCTTTTTTCGGCCAGATATTCGGTATGGCCAGTGAAAGCGATACCGCTTTCATTAATGATGCCCTTATGCACCGGGCAGGTAACAAGGGCAGAAAATTCGTGGCGCAAGCAGCCTTCGATTGCGGCATCTAAACAAGCTAATACATGTGCACTGTTTTCCTGTTTGAGTTCACCGGCATGAGATGGAACAATTGTCGGAATATGCAAAATTTTAATGCTCTGGCTGGCGGGCTTATCTTGAATTGAGTCTGCTTGATGGTACGCTGTAAAGTGCTGCTTAATTCCCAGTAATTTAGCACGCTCACTAATAACATTTTTATCGCCAATAACAACAAGCTGTATATTTTTAAATTGAGGTTGATTGAGTAACTGTAAAACCAGCTCTGGACCAATACCGGCTGGTTCACCGTAGGTAATAGCAATGGTCTTTATTTTTGTTGTTACATGGGTAGGCATTTTTGCTATTGATAAACCTGTTGGTAAGTTTAATCATTAAAGGGGAATGCTACATCTTTTTTATTCCCTTGCTGGGTCTGAAATTATTTATTCATTCTATATTCAACATAGGCTTCACCGCGCAAGCGTCTTAACCAGTTACTGACCGCCTCTTCTATTTTTCGTTGGCCAATCTGTTTACGAATTTTGCCCCGTAGATAGGCTGCGGTGTCATCGTGTTGACGACGTGCTATGACCTGTATGAGATGCCAGCCAAATCGACTGCGAATAGGTTGGCTAATTTCTCCCGGTGCCAGTTTATCCATTTCTTCCTGGAATTCAGGCACCATTGTGCCGGGATTGACCCAGCCGAGGTCGCCACCTTTGGCGGCGGAAGCCTTGTCATCTGAATTGGCTCTGGCAATAGGAGCAAAATCATCACCTTTGATAATTCTTTCGCGTAATCGAAGTAAAGTTGCTTTTACAATCGCGTTATTTTTTATCTGGTTGGGGGTAACTAAAATATGTCTGGCCTGAGTTTGCTCGACAATGCGACGTTTATTCTTGCTGCGTTTTTCGATAACCTTAACAATATGAAAACCACTGGGGCTACGAATTAAATTTGTTAGTTGGCCTGCTTGCAGTTTTATAATTTGGTCAACAAAAATTGAAGGGAGTTGAGCCGCCTCGCGCCAACCAAGCTCACCACCATTGAGTGCATTTTGCCCGTTAGAATTGGCGGCAGCCGTTTCAGCAAAGTCAGCTCCAATTCTTAACTGTGCTAATACCTGGTTCGCTTTGGTTTTGGCTTCATTAATTTGTGCCGGTGTTGCTGATTCTGGTGTGGCGATTAAAATGTGGCTTAGCTTGTATTCTTCAGATAAAGCTTTGTTATTTTTCTGGTTTCTTAATTCGGTATTCACTTCCTGATCGGTGACAACAATGCGGTTTTCAACGCGACGTTTCCTTAATTGGTTTATCGTTATTTCATTCTTAATGCTTTCTCGAAATTCAGCATAGTCTAAGCCATCTCTCGCTAATACGTCTTTAAATTCGTCCAATGTTAAATTATTTTCACGGGCGATTTTTTGTATAACTTTGTTTATTGACTCGTCACCAATAATAACGCTGGCACGTTTAGCTAGTTGTAATTGAATATGTTCGGTAATCAGTTGTTCAAGAATTTGACGATATAGAATATTTTTTGGTGGAAGACGTCGCTGTTTGGATTTTAACTGGGCTAAAACCTGTTGAATACGTTTTTTTAATTCAGTTGTTGTGATGACATCATTATTTACAACGGCAACGACAGCATCGAGCTCCCGAACTTGGTCACTCGAAGCATTGGCGACGGAGCTGGAAAATGAAAATAGGCTAAGACATAAAACGATAATAGGGTAGCGTACAACTGGAAACATGGGAATCTCTTGGAATTTATACTGTGTTGAATGAGTTAATTTGAATAGCCTAGGATACCACGATTCAGCAGTGTATCGATCTGCTTTTTTTGCCCAAAACTGGATAAACCCTTGAGCTCAAACTCAATAAACAGGGTATCAAGGTAAGGTTCGGTTGGGGAAAGGTTGACGTAGGTGCGGCGTTTTATGAGTCGTAAACTCCAGCAGCAGCTATCGTATTGAATGCCATGAACACTCTCGAGCTCGCGGTTTTGCCGGAGATCATTATATTTACGTATGATTAATTGCCATTGAGGGCTAAGTTTCCAAATACCTGATATTTCTCGTGTTTCTGAATTATCCCGGAGAAAACGATAGTTAGCATTTAAAATATGGTCTTTATCTGTTTTATATTGAAGCCGAAAGTCACGCCGGTCAATCTTTCTTGTTTGCTGGTTACGTGTCATGGAGCCGGTTAGCTTAAAGCTCCTTATAGGCTGGAATGTGACGCTTAATTCAAGGTCAGACCAGGATTGCTTTCGTAGCGGCTCTCCGTTTAAGGTGACACGGTTATTGGCAAAGTAAAAGGTTTGACCAATGCTACCACTTAGAACGGCTGCGCCTGTATCCATGCTGATATAACGGCTGGTGAGTCCATATGTAATCTGGTTAGCATCGTTAATTCTATCGCCGCCTGAATACCGATTTTCATTAAAAAGCTGGCTGTAATTGGTGGTGATAGTGGAGGTATCGAATGTGGGTAAATTACTTTGTTCGCGATAAGGAATATAAAGATACTGTAACCGTGGCTCCAGGGTCTGTAAGTACTTTTTGCCTAAAAAGCTCGAGTCGCGTTCAAAGTAGACGCCGCTGTTGATGCTGAGAATAGGCACTGTTCGAGACGGGCTTTTTTTCATCGTATTATCCGTACGATCGAGATCATATTGTGTGTAATGCAGAGAGGCTAAAAAGGTGGTGTAAGCGGCTGCACTACTCAATGGCAAACTCACACTGGGTTGCAACACCATACGATTACCAACCGGTACTTTGCTACTATGGGTAAAGCGTACTAGCTCGGACTGGAACGAGGTGTTGATTTCATTTGGTTTAATAAGCTGACGAGTATTTAAGTTAAGTTGTGGCAAACGCTTAATTTGTTCTGTATCGGTAAGTGTTTGAAATCCCTGGGCTCGACCTCGAAACAACCAGTCTTTGGTGTCATATCGAATATCGGCTCGACGCTCAATACTGGTTTGGCTGGTACTGTTTAAGTTAGCGCCGAAATCTCTAAGGTAATCATTGTCACTGACGTAGTTAAAATTAACATTACCGCTCCAGCCGCCTGTAGGCATAGTGTTGTGTTGCCAATGAAAAAAATTACGATCGGTTTTTCTTAGGGCGTCGCCGGGCAAGGTGTTTGCATTAGCGAGTCCGGTTGAATTTTTTGCTAAATAGCGAAATTCTGTATTTAATTGTAAGCCTCGGTTGGCCATGTATTTGGGCGTAATCGTGGCATCCATTTGCGGGTGTATATTCCAGTAATAAGGCGCAATTAACTGTAGCCCGTTAATGCTATTGTCACCAAAACTTGGAAATAGAAACCCCGAGAGTCGTTCATCACCTAAAGGAAAGCGGATATACGGTAGGTATAAAAAGGGGATGCTTTTAAACCGTATGACAACATTGCTAGCACTTCCCTGACGTGTTTGTTTATTTAGTGTGATCGTGTTTGCACGGAGTTGCCAGTCCGGCGAGTCGGGATCACAGGTAGAATAAGTCGCATTATGCATTTCGATAAGATCTTTGCTTTTCATTAAAATAACATCGGCTACACCTTGGGCGCGGCTTTTCGTATCGCGGTATGTTGCGTTATTGATATCCCCTATATTTGTTTCCAGGTTCAGATTCATCTTGTCGCCGGTCAGTTTTAAGCCGCCCTGGGTTAATACCACGTTGCCTGTCGCTTTAATATCCTGAGCCTCTTTATAATAGATTGCGGTGTCGGACGTTAGACGTTGATCTTGTTGATCCATCACCACTGAACCGATAAATGTGGTGATATTTTTCTCGCTTATATTGACCGAATCGGAATGGAGATAAATTTTATCATCGGTTATTTTTTTTGGCTCTTCTTCAAAAATGGCAATATCAGGTTCGCACAGTGGCGAAAGGCTGTATTCATCTTCACTTAGTGGGATATCTGTTGTGGTTGGAAGTGCTGGCTTTATGGTGACCGGGGTTGTCGTTGACGTTGTTTCGTTGCTAGCGGTTTCTGTCGCTGCAGAAATTGTCGTTGGAAACAAAGTGGCAAAACACAGTATGGCTATTTTTGAGCGCGCAAAACCGAGTGCTTTGCGTTGCTGTAAAAACCCCATAGGCCAATAGCGTAAATACAAATAATTTGCCTGTAATTTTGTTTTAATTGAAGTTAGCATGTAACGCGTAACGTGTTGAAACGGTTAAATTTGTAGTCTATCAAATTGTACCGCTCCACATCAGCTTAAATATGAATAAAATACCCATAAAGATGGGTTGGTGAATAAGGTAAATAATCAGGCTGTGGCGACCCATGCAACAAATAAGTTGTTGTGCCGTTGTTTTTGTCTTGCCCCAATGATTAAATAGCGATGAAAGGGGTTTAAATGTCGCTTGTTTAAAGATAAGCGAGGCACTGAATAGCCCCAATAATACCACCCCAAACCAGGGCAGGAAGGGGGCATAATCTTCGGTGATGGGTTTTTCTGGCATAAGACCAAACCACTGCAATGCATTGTGATTAAACAGCGGGCTAGAATAGCGGCTGCCAATGATAACCAGGCTAATGCCGAGCAGTAAATTGATATAATGAAAGCGAACAAACAATAAGCCAACGACACTCGCGACGACGATAAAGTGCAATATACCAAAAAAGATATAACTCCCTGGGAAAGTAATATAACTTGAAAGGCTAACTAGGCCGGCGGCAATAATGAGCAGCGATAATCGTTTTAAATACGGTTTAGGCTGAATCTTTTTTTGGGTTGCCAACCAGAGGCTAATGCCGACAAGCCATAAAAACAGGCTGACAATAACCAGTCTAAAATTTATCCACCAGGGATTGTTATAAAAGTCGGTCTGGATAAATTGATAGTAATTTAAATCAAAACTGAAATGGTAGGCAAACATCAGCAGTAAGGCGATGCCTCGCAGGTAATCAATAATCGCATAATGAGCTGATTTTTTGCTATTTGGACATGTTATATTAAACATTTAAGCACAATAGCATTTAAGAATTAAGGACTTCAAGTTTGGCAGCAACAATCGATAAAAATCCAGTAGACAATATTTCAGTCGATCAATATCGCGAACAACAAATTATCCAATGGCTTGAAAATGACCTGGGGTATAAAAGCTATACTCTTGCACCCGCTTCTGCCGATGCCAGTTTCCGGCGCTATTTTCGCCTACAGGATAAAATTAACGCTGATAGCAAAATCATTATGGATGCACCACCGGATAAAGAAGACAGCCATCCTTTTATTAAAATTGCGCAGTCATTCCATGCACTCGGGCTGAACGTGCCAGAAGTTTATGCGCAAAATTTTGAGTTGGGGTTTTTTCTGTTATCGGATTTAGGCTGTATCGATTACCTTCAATCTCTTAATGGCAAGAATGCCACGCAGTTATATCAGGATGCCATTGAGGCCTTAATAACGCTGCAGTGTAAAAATACACTTAGCCTTCCTCCGTACGATGCGCCGCTTTTACACCAAGAGATGAATTTATTTGTTGACTGGTATTTAGCTAAACATCGGCAAATTGTTTTAGACACTTCAGAGCAGCAAATGATAGACAGTGTTTTTACGGTATTAGCCGAGTCAGCCTTGTCGCAGCCACAAGTTTGTGTGCATCGCGATTATCACTGCCGAAATTTAATGCGAACAGATAAAAATAACCCCGGTGTACTGGATTTCCAGGATGCTGTTATTGGCCCAGTGAGCTACGATCTGGTTTCCTTGCTGCGTGACTGTTATGTTGATTGGCCTGCCGATAAGGTTTCTGCCTGGAGCCGGTATTATTTCGAACGCGCTGTTGATAAAGGCGTATTGAAAGAGGTTGGCTTTCCGCGGTTTGAGCGTTGGTTTGACTTAATGGGCTTGCAACGGCATCTAAAAGCGATTGGAATTTTTGCTCGGTTAAATTATCGAGATGGGAAAGCGGGTTATTTAAAAGATATTCCACGTACTTTAGCCTACGTAGCGGCGGTGAGTGAAAAATACTCTGAATTTAAGGCCTTTAACCTGTTTGTTCGTCGGCTGTTGAGTTAGATATCTAAAGCTATGATGAATCTTGGAGTTTTAATCGGGGGGCTTAAATGAAGGCAATGATTCTAGCAGCGGGTCGCGGTGAGCGAATGCGGCCATTAACCGATTCGACCCCCAAACCATTATTAAAAGTAGCCGGATGCTCGCTGATTGAGCATCATATTAAGGCGCTTTATCGTGCTGGTATTCGCGATATTGTGATTAACCATGCCTGGTTAGGCGAACAAATCGAAGCAGCCTTCGGCGATGGGCAGCAGTTTGGGTTGCATATTCAATATTCAGCCGAGGAAGTTGCTCTAGAGACGGCAGGCGGTATTCGGCATGCTATGCCTTTACTCGGTAATCAGCCTTTTTTAGTTATAAATGCTGATATCTGGACTGATTTCCCTCTTATTCAGCTGATTAATAGTGCAAAGAAGCACTTTAGTCATTCATTTTGGGCGCATTTGTTGCTGGTACCGAACCCGGCACATCATTTGTCGGGTGATTTTCAGCTGCGAGAAGAAAGTGCTCTGGTTTATGAAAATGGGATGTATCCCAATTTACCTAGTTATACCTTTAGCGGAATGGGTATCTATCACCCTAAAATCTTCCATTTTCTTGGTGAGGGTAAGCAGGCTTTAGGGCCACTGCTAAGAAGTATGATTCAGGAACAGCATGTTAGTGGTGAAATTTACTGTGGTGACTGGTTTGATATTGGCTCGCCACAGCGCCTGCAAGAAATAAATGCCTATTTAGCAGAAAAATAGCCGTACTTTGTTGCGACTGCTCGGTAAGTTGTTATAATTTATAACAAAATGAGGCGGAAAAGATAAGGAGAACCGTGCATGCGAGTGCAATCCTCTGTTGCATACTTCACTCTTAAGAGATTTGTCGCTCAATTTCTTATCACTCTTGTTCTGGGTATTTTTTACCTGGTATCTATTGCATCTGTATCGGCATCAGTTGAATCGTCTGTGCGGGTATTTCCTTTAGAACAAGAGCTAAAATTAAAGGCTGCGCAACAAAGTATCAAAGACAAAAAATATGAGCAGGCGTTACAGTTAGCACAGATTGTTCTGTCTGAGTACCCGCAACAACATGCGGCTCAATTTATTCGTGCCCGTGCTTTAAGCGAGTTGGGTAAACTGAATGAGGCAATAGCCAGTTATAAATTAATTCTGCAATCGAGTGCCGCTAGCCATTTATACACCCCGGAAATTTATAATAATTTAGCCACCCTTTATGCACGACAAGGTAACCTGGATTTAGCCAGGCAAACGCTCGAAACAGGTATTGCAACAAATGAGCGATACAAAACCCTGTACGATAATTTAAGTGCTATTTATGTCGAAATGGCGCGCGGTGCCTATAGTAAGGCACTTAAGCTAGGCGTTCAGACTAAATCGGTTAAGCTCAAAACATTGCAACTGTCTTCGTTGGCGCTATCAAAACCTCGTTCTAAAACGGTTTCAACTGATGTTGCTCAAGCTAAAATTGCCAAAACTGAAAATACCCAAACTGAAATGACTCAGCCAAATAAACCAATGCAATCTGTCTATGAGGCGAAGTTGAAAACAATGGCTCCGATTATTGAAAAACCTAAATCGAATATTTCAGTTGCCCCGATAGTAAAGCAAGCCAGTATACAATCGGTTTCAAAAGCACTAGGCAAAAAGCCTGTTGCCAAAAAAATACTTAATAGCAAAAATACAGCACCTAAAATAAATAAAGATGAAGTCATTACCGCTTTGCATGGCTGGGCTGCGGCATGGTCGGCACAGGCGGTTGATTTATATTTGTCTTTTTATGGCAAAGACTTTAAACCCGTAAAATTATCAAGGAAAGTTTGGGCCGTGCAACGCAGAATTCGTTTAAACAAACCACGTTGGGTGAGTGTTCGCTTAAAAGATTTTAATGTGAAGGCTACAGCGACTCAAAGTGACAAAGCCATTGTGCAACTTGTACAGGATTATCGCGCCGATAATTATCATGACAAGACTAAAAAGCAGTTTGTTATGCAGCGTACAGTAGATGGCTGGCGAATCTTGTCTGAGAAAAGTTTGGCGGTTATTCGATAATGATTAACCATATCATACAAAAGTCGACTTATTGGTTTGCTGGCTTAGCTATTATTTTTATTGTTTCGTTTGCATTCGCACAACGAGGTGAAGCAGAAAAACCAATTAAAGATGCAGTTGATACAAAGCCAACCTATCTCGCTAAATTAAATTCTGTTCAAAGCCATGCAAAATATTCACGCTATGAGGAGCAAAATAAACGCTCTGAAGATTTAATTAAAGAACTGGACCGACGTATTCATGCCTACCCGCAAGATTACGAAGCCAGTTTACTAAAAGTTTTTGCCTATATCGAGTCAGCTGATTATGCCAAAGCAAATATTTTACTTGATGATTTGATCCAGAAGAAACCAGAATTCACCATTGCACAACTGGTTAAAGGTGATCTGTTAATGATGCAGGTTCGGCCTGTTTCAGGGGTGGGTAACAATGAAGTATTAGTCAGTTTAACGCAAGGCAAGCAGCAAACGGAATTAAATAACTTACGCGATGAAGTTAATATCAGGTTAAAAAATTATCACGAAAAATTTGGGGAAAATAAAATACCACGGGCGCTTTTATTAATGTCTAGGTCTGTTGATACGGCATTATTAATCGATAAATCCAGGAATCGGTTGTATGTTTTTAAACGCCAGAATGAATGGTTGCCACCCAAATTGGTACAAAATTTTTATGTGAGCACAGGTAAGTTAAGAGGTAATAAGTTAATTAAGGGTGACTTAAAAACACCCGAAGGCGTTTACTTTGTAACAAAATGGATTCCCGATGCCAGTTTACCGGATAAATATGGTATTGGTGCTTTCCCTGTGAACTATCCAAACGAACTGGATAGTCGCCTCGGTAAAACTGGTTATGGTATCTGGTTACATGGCACAACGCGTGATTCATATAGTCGCCCACCCTTAGATAGCGAAGGCTGCGTTGTTTTACCTAATATTGATTTAGATGCGATTAAGCATTTAATCACACCTGGGAAAACACCTATTATCATTGCTGAGTCTATTGAATGGGTTGAGTACAATGACTGGAGTGATACACGTAGAAATGTTTTGTCTTCGATAGAAGCATGGCGTAGCGACTGGCAAAGTTTAGATGTGGATAAATATCTAAATCACTATGATGAAAACTTCTGGAGTGGCCGGCATAATATTCGCAGCTGGCGAGCCAGAAAAAAATTATTATCTCAATCAAAAAAATATCAGAACATAAAGATTGATGATTTATCGCTATTTGCTTATCCAGATAGTGCAACAGAAAAAAATATTGTTGTTGCACGCTTTCATCAGTCATATAAATCAAATAATTATAATAGCGATATGAATAAAAGGATTTATCTAACTCAGAGTAATAAGAATACAGGTAAAAACTGGAAAATTATTTTTGAAGGGAAATGACTCCGGTTGTATGGCCGGGGGTGACTTATGATTTAGCTGATTTAGCACAAATTTTTGCACTTCAGGTTTAAGTTAACTAAGACCTTTATATCGTAACGTATACCACGCATAGCCGATAAATTCGTGTATTGCCGAACTGCTTCTACTCATTGCCTCCGCAGTGGGTAATATATCCAATATTGTATAGTCATCATCCTCTTTATTTCTTGCTTTAAACCCAAGTGGTGCAGCGGTGACGTTAAGCCCAAAATATTCATATGCCATTCGTGCTCGTGGCATATGATCGGCATGGGTGACAAGTATAATGTCTTTTATATTTTCTGTCGCTAATATTTGAGCAGAAAATTTCGCGTTGTACCAGGTATTGGCACTGCTACTATCTAACCATTTTGCTTTTAAGTTAAAAGATTCTTTTAGTGTAGTTTGCATAATCGCGGACTCGGGTTGTACTCGACCACCCGGGCTACCACCTGATAGTAGTAAAGGTATTTTACTATGTTTATAGAGGTAGACTGCATAATTGAGACGTGATAAAGCATTTTTTGATATAGAGTCGATTCGGTTTTTGTATTCAAGGGCATTTTTATAGCGTCCTGCGCCTAAAACGACAATAGCTTTTGCTTTGGATTTTTTGAGTTCTTTTAATGTTAATGGTTTTTCCTGCTCGAGTAGTAGATTTAACATCTGGGCAGTAAGGGGTAAACTTAAAATAAATAGTAGTGACAAACCGAGGATGATAAGGCTTTTACCCATTGTGTAAAAGTGTTTAATTGTGATGATGCCAAGTATAATAAGTGTAAAACACATGCCAGGCGGGAGGAAGATGGTTTGTATAATACTGTTAAGCAATACTTCGGTATTCATTGTCTGTTACCTTTTCCTTCAGTATAGAATAATTTTCATTATGAGGATTAAACAAAACACCAAAATATACAGTGCTATTCATATATCTTGTTTATAAGAATAGGTTTGAATTTTTCTATAATACTTTCTATGTTATCTGCAATGTCATAATCAGATAATTGAGATACTTTCAAATCAGGATAACCACATGGATTAATGTCTTTAAATGGACTTAGATCCATATCAACATTTATCGAAAGACCATGATAGGTGCAGTCATGCTTAACACGTAAGCCAAGTGCAGCAATTTTTTTATTATCTGTATAGACGCCGGGCGCTTTATCAATCAGATGATTTGAAATATTATATTCATCAAGCAAAATCTGGATACTTTGTTGTAGTCTTTTTACAAATTCCTGTATACCATAATCACGCTGCTTTAGATTAATTAAACAATATGCGATCAACTGCCCTGGTGCATGAAAAGTGATCTGTCCGCCACGGTCTATATTAATGACGGGGATATCACTGGGGTTGAGTAGATGTGATTTTTTTCCATTAAGACCAAGCGTGTAAACAGCTGGGTGTTGAACAAACCATATTTCATCCACGGTCGTTGCCTTTCGTTCGGCAGTGAAGTTTTTCATGCTATTCCAAACGTCGGTGTAATCCTGTAAGCCTATATTTTTAAAAATAACGCTCGACTTTTGCATGTTATAACGACATGAGTACATGTCCACTGGCGTGGAGTTCACGGTAGATTGCGTCAAGCTGCTCACGGCTGCTAACGTGGACGGTTAATGTAAGCGATAAATATTTATTGTTACTGCTTGCACGCTCATGGATATTCTCGTCTTTGAGGGCAGGTATATGTGCTTTAACAATTGTAATGCATGTTTCGCGGAATAGTCCTTCAGTTGCACCCATAACTTTTAGTGGAAAGTCGCATGGAAATTCCAGTGGACTTTCGTGTTCGTTGTTAATGCTATCGTCGCTCATAGTTTATTTTAATCTGTGCTATGCGGTGGTGTGCAGAGATGCTTTGTAGTGTTGAAAAAGTTGGTACATTTTCCGCCAGTGTTCGCCTGGCTTGCCATTGGCAACGGTTTTATTGTCGATATGGCACACAGGAGAAACCTCTTTTAACGAACTACTTAACCAGACTTCATCGGCATTAAATAGTTCATCTTCACTGATACTTGTTTCTTCAATAGCCAGCTTATTTTGTTTGGCTATCTCAACAATTAAATCACGCGTGATACCGGGTAATAACTGGTTGTCTTTTACGGGTGTTTTTATGATGCCATTTTTTACAATAAAAATATTACTTGAAGAGCCTTCGGTGACGTAGCCATTGCGTATAAGAACTGCTTCGTCCGCATTATTTTCAGCTGCCTCCTGCTTGAGCATAATATTGCCGAGCAGGGAGATTGATTTAATATGACAATATTGCCAGCGTATATCTTCACGGGTAATAACGCTTAGGCCTTTTTCCAATGACTCAGGATTTGCAGGAGGCATCGGATTGAGCATGGCAAAAATAGTCGCCGTTGGATTATCAGGAAATGCATGATCTCGCTTTGCCACGCCACGGGTAATTTGCAAATATAAAGAACAATCGGTATCAAAGTAACCATTTTTACTAATAAGATCACTAAAAATTTTATGCCACTCAACCATTGTGTAGGGGTTGTTTATTTTTATCGCAGTTAGATTTTTTCCCAAACGCTTAAGATGATGTTCCAGTCTGAAGGGTTTGCCAAAAAAGGCGGGAATGACTTCGTAAATACCGTCTGCAAAAATAAAACCGCGATCCAGCACTGAAACTTTGGCATCTTTAAGTGCTAAATAATCACCATTTAAAAAACATATACTGGTGCTCTTTTTAATTACCTGGTCGGCTGATGTTGTCATTTGTTTTTGAATCTATTTAAACAGTAAAATAATATTATCAATTAGCTTGCTGAAGAAACCACCTTCTTTAACATCGTTTAAGGCAACTAGGGGCCTGGATGTAAGCACGGTATCATTTAATAATACATTGACGTTACCAAATTTTTGATGTTTTGCAACGGGTGCGGTTATCATTGCATCAAGCTTCATATTAGCTTTAACTTTAGAGCGGCTTCCTTTTGGAGCTGTAATATATAAATCTTCTGTTAAACCAAGCTCTAGGTCTTCTTTTTCACCCTTCCATACACGTTGAGTCGTTAAGGCTGTGTGTGCTTTATTGAGTAAGTAGGTTTCATAAAAGCGAAAGCCGTAACTTAATAACTTTCGTGTTGCTGTTTCGCGAGCAGACTCACTGCTAGTGCCGGTTACGATAGAAATAAGTCGCATATTTTTTTGTTTTGCTGAGGCAATTAAACAATAACCTGCTGATTCAGTGTGCCCCGTTTTTACGCCATCGACCCGATCATCCGTCCATAATAAGCGATTCCGGTTGGGTTGCTTGATGCCATTGTAGGTGTAGTACTTTACTTTGAACAGGGCGTAGTGTTGTTTAAAATTAAAAATCAGGGCTCGGGTTAAAATTGCTAAATCATGAGCGGTGGTATAGTGGTTCTTATTCGGCCAACCGGTGCTATTGATAAAATGGGTATTATTCATGCCAAGATTTTTTGCATGCTGGTTCATTAAATCTGCAAAGGCACTTTCGCTTCCTGCAATATGCTCAGCCAGTGCAACGCTGGCATCGTTGCCTGACTGAATGATAACGCCATGTAATAATTCATTGACGCTTACCCATGAATTGACTTCGATAAACATGCGAGAGCCTTTCATGCGCCAGGCTTTTTCACTTATCTTAACCTGGTCTTCGAGTTTGATATTATTTTTACTCAACTCGTAGAGTGTGACATACGCCGTCATGATTTTTGTCAGGCTTGCAGGTTCGACTCGTTTGTCAGCATTTTTAGAAACAATAATATGTTGGCTGTTAAAGTCCATTAACAGGTATGCGTGGGCTTTAATTTTTGGAGCAGCGGGTACCAGGTTAACGGCTTTTGCCTGAGCTATAAAAAAAGTGCTACTGCTGAGAACAAAAAACAAGAAAATCAGTGATTTAAAATATCGAGTGTTCAACCGGGTATGTGACATGCTGCTTCCTAAACGTTAAGTAATGCAAACGTCTATTGTAACCATTCATTACTATGAAGCCTAGCTAAAGCGCTAAATTTGTGTGCTCAGTCGACAATGATATAGGCATTGTCTATCTGGTTTTTGAATAGTGTTTCGCTGGTATTATCCGCCATTTCAACGGTATCGAAGGGCCCTAGACGCACTTTAAACAAGCCCTGGCGAGCGTTATATTGTACTTTGATGCCAAAGGGAAGCCGCATATTTGCAATACGGTTTCTTAATGATTGTGCATTTTGTCGTTCGGAAAAGGCGCCCGCCTGTAAAAATATTTTAAAATCCGGATTTGCTGTTGCCGGGTGGTCGGCAAACCGTCCTGCCTTGGAACTGTTTGAGCGGTTGCGATTGTATTGCGTGGTCTGAGCTGAGTATTGCTGGCTGCGATAGGTTTTTGGGTTTATGGCGGTAATTTCTACCACACCGGTTCCGGTTGCCGTTATCCCCAGTTTTTTGGCTGCGACATACGACAGATCAATGATTCGATTTCGATGAAATGGCCCTCGATCGTTTACCCGAACAATAACACTTCTGCCATTTTTGAGGTGAGTGACGCGTATATAGGTGGGCAGTGGCAAGCTTTTATGTGCCGCTGACATTTGGTACATATCATAAATTTCACCGTTTGAGGTACGATGGCCGTGAAACTTTTTACCGTACCAAGAAGCGATACCGCGTTTTTTATAGCCGGCACTTGATTGCAGCACGCGATAATTTTTTCCGAGTACACGATAATTTTTATTGCCGCCCTTGCTTCTAGGTTCATCGCGCGGTACTGCATCGCTAACACTATCATGATTGATATATTTGTCAGGGCCCCGGTCATGTTTTAAAGCGTAGCGGGAGGGCTGACTGCTGCAAGCGGTTAAGCCAATACATAACAATAGAACCGCGCCCGTCTTTAATGGCGGGTGAAAAAAATACTTTTCTGTTATAGCACTCGACATATTAAAACTTATTGTTCGGCATTATAGAGTGAGAAAATCTTCTCACTTAGCTGAAGAACAGCCATGGAATAAAGTGCGCTATGATTGTAGCGTGAAATAACATAGAAGTTATGCCATACCACCCAATATTCAGGCCCTGATTTGGTTTCAAATGAAAGCAGTTTTCCCTTTAGCTGCGGTTGCAAACCATTAGGTAATACGACGCCATTATCGAGTAATTGTTGTTGTGTTTTATCGGGTTTAATCCCCTTTGATAGAAGCAATCGATAGCGTTCACCATGTACCTGAACTTTTGTAGCGATAGGTTCGCCTGTACGCCAGCGGTGTTTTTTAAAATAATTAGCAACACTGCCAATGGCATCGGTCGGGCTTTCCCATAAATTGCGTTGGCCTGATTTATCAAAGTCGACGGCGTAGCGTCTGAAGCTGCTGGAAATAAATTGTGGCATACCCATCGCACCGGCATAAGAACCTTTTAGAGCCAGTGGGTCGAGGCGCTCTTCTCGTGTCATTAATAAATATTGTTCCAGTTCGCTTTTAAAAAACTTGCTTCGTGGTGGGTAAGCAAAAGCCAACGTTGAAAGCGAATCAATAATCGGGTAACGACCAGTGTGTCGACCATAGCGTGTTTCGACGCCAATAATACTGACAATAATTTCCTGTGGTACGCCATAGGTAGTATTCGCCTTATCCAGTACAGCATTGTATTGTTTCCAGAATTTTATCCCGCCTTTAATACGAGAGGTTGTAACAAAGATAGGTCGATAATCAAACCATGCCTTGCCTTCGGCGGGGCGCGCAATGGCTTCCAAAATACTGGGGTGTAATTTTACTTTTTGAAAAAGTTCTTCCAGTTCGGTTTGTTTAAAAGTGTGCTTTTGAACCATATAACGTATGAACTGGTTAATGGCTTTGGTATTTTCAAAATAACGGGGTTTTAGATCTTTTGCGTAGCTTTGATTTATGCTTAGCAAGCTTATACTGAGTAGCAGTGCTAGCTGTAAATAAAACTTACCTGTGAAATTGTTCTGGTTAAACAAACTGGTATCCTTTATATTTAAGACTAATTTCCAATAAGTCGACGATGGGTTTGAATTGACATTAAAATGCCAAACGCCATCATCAAGGTAACGATGGACGTTCCACCATAACTGATAAGGGGTAACGGTACCCCGACAACAGGAAGAATACCAGAGACCATCCCAATGTTCACAAAAATATAAACAAAGAAGGTCAGGGTGAGACTCCCGGCGAGCAGGCGGCTAAAAGAGTCCTGTGCCTGATTGGCAATGACCAGTCCGCGAACAATGATGTAGAGATATAATATAAGCAATAGTACACAGCCAATAAAGCCAAATTCTTCGCTAAAAACGGCAAAAATAAAGTCGGTTGAGCGTTCGGGTAAGAAATCTAGGTGCGACTGGGTTCCGTTTAACCAGCCCTTACCGTAAAGGCTGCCTGAGCCGATTGCGATGGTCGATTGAATAATATGGTAACCGGCACCCAGTGGGTCGTTTTCCGGATTAAGTAAGGTGAGTATTCTGCCGCGTTGGTAATCATGTAAAACGTAACCCCATATCAGTGGTGTGCTGGCAACGATTAGCACAATAACCCCGAAGATTAATTTCCAACTTAATCCGGCGAGTAACAGAACAAAAAAACCGGCACTGGCGATTAATAAAGCGGTACCTAAATCAGGTTGTTTGGCAACCAAAAGTGTTGGCACGGTTAACATAAACACGGCCGTGAGAATGCGCTTGCCGGTAGGCGGTAAACTGAATTCCGAGATGTACCATGCCAGCATCATGGGCAGGGCAAGTTTTAAAATTTCAGAAGGCTGAAAGCGAAAAAAGCCTAAATTAAGCCAACGCTGTGCGCCTTTACCAATGTCTCCAACGAGTAAAACAATAACAAGAAGAATAACGCCGGTGATAAAAAGCCATGGTGCCCAAAACTGGATTGTTCGGGGACGGAGCTGTGCAATGGCTAACATAACAATGATAGCGATTGTAATATGCACAAGTTGACGATTAACAACCGCCATATTCTGACCGGACGCACTGTATAAAACAAAAATACCTATAATCAATAACAGTAGTAACGCACTAAAAAGAGGGATGTCAATGTGCAAACGATAGGACAATTTCTTGCGAATAATGGCATTGCTGGTGGAAAGGCTTTGTTCTTGATCTAGAATCATTATTTCGAGTCTACTTTGTTTAGCCGGCTTAAATAGTCATCGATTACTTTACGCGCAATGGGAGCGGCAACAGAACCGCCATGGCCACCATTTTCAACAATAATAGCAATTGCGATTTTTGGTGCATCAGCTGGAGCGTAAGCAATAAATAAAGCATGGTCACGTAATTTCTTTCTTATCTTCGTTTCATCATACTCTTCATCCTGTTTAATACCATGCACTTGTGCGGTGCCTGTTTTGCCGGCCATTTTATATTTTAAGTTGCGATTAATACTGCGGGCGGTGCCGTGCAGGCTGTGTACAACATCTTTCATGGCTTGATGCACGTAGTCCCAATTTTTTTGCTGTTTAATTTCAATTCTTTTCAGTGATTTTGGTGGACGTAAATTTAGAATTTCAATTTTAGGATCTTGTTTGGCATAAATCATTTGTGGCCGTTGGCGTTTGCCGTTAATAGCAAGTGTTGCTGTTGCTACGGCAAGCTGTAATGGGGTTGTCAACATAAAGCCTTGTCCTATCCCGGTAATAAGTGTTTCACCAGGAAACCAGGGTAGGCGTCTGGTTTTTCTTTTCCATTCGCGTGAGGGTAATAATGCTGACGACTCGCCGTTAATATCCAGGCCTGTTTTTGCACCAAAACCAAACTGAGAAAGATATGTGTGTATTTTATCTATTCCAAGATTTAAAGCGAGATCATAAAAATAGACATCGCATGATTCAACAATGGCTTTTTTTAAATTTGTTTTCTTGTGGCCCTTCTTCTTCCAGTCACGATAGCGTCGTTCATCATTTTTAAGCATATAGTAACCGGGACAGTTTAAATTTTCTGTATCATTGATAACATCCAGTTCAAGCCCGGCAAGACCGATAAAGGGTTTAATTGTTGAGCCGGGAGGGTAGCGCCCCTGTATCGTACGATTAAATAATGGTTGATCGGGAGAATTGCGTAAGCGGTTATAGTTTCCGGTGTCGATACCGTTGACGAATAAATTGGGATCAAAACTGGGGAAACTTGTAAGCGCTAACACGCTGCCATTATTAGGGTCGATTGCAACTAGTGCACCACTATTATCTGCAAAAGCTTGCGCTGCAATTTCATGCAGGCGAATATCAATATTTAAATAAAGGTTGTCGCCTGGGATAGGTAGGTCGCGATCGAGTACGCGTAAGATACGGCCACTTGCATTTGTTTCTACTTGTTGTAAACCAATTTTTCCATGTAATATTTTTTCGTATTTTCTTTCAATGCCTGTTTTACCTATTCGACTGGTGCCACTGTAGTTTGATGCATCAACTTTTTGCAGTTCTCGCTCACTAATATTACTGACGTAGCCCAAAGTATGAGCGGTTAGTTTTCCCAGAGGATAATAACGAGAAAGCTCAGCGTGTATTTCAACTCCCGGCATGGTGTACTGTTTGACCGACAGGCGAGCAACCTCATCTTCATTTAAACGGTAACGCAAGGTGACGCCTTCAAAGCGACGTTTGCGTTTTAGTTTTTTATTAAAACGTTTTACATCCGTATCTGTAATAGTAATGATTGTTTGCAGTTTTTTGATAAGTTCTGGAATATCTTTAATATGCTCAGGAACCAGCTCAAGTGTAAAGCTGGGAATATTTTCGGCAAGCAACACACCATTGCGGTCGTAGATGAGACCGCGGATGGGCTGGATAGGTTTAATGCTGACTCGGTTATTGTCAGACAAGGTAGCATAATGTTGCTGATGTATTATTTGTAAGTAAACCAGACGAGCAACCAGAATAATAATACTTAGTACGACAAAAATGGCAGTGACAACAAGTCGGCGGCTAAACACCTGTTCGTCGCGGAGATGATCTTTTATGGCAAGTGAATCGAATTGAGACATGAATTTCAGATTATGTGATAGGTGCGTCGAATATTACGTAAGATAAAATAAATTAACGGCCAGAAAAGTGCAGATATTAATGACGGTATGAGTGACATTGAAAAGTTTACATCAATTCCGGTGAGTGCTTTTATCCAGATAACTAACGAGGTATAAATTAACATTAAAAAGAAGATGCTGATTACCTGTTGGCGCAGTGGGAAGTTACGTATACGTTGATAGAGCCTTGCCGTAATAAAAACGGTTAAGGCAAAGGCAAGTGCATATTGGCCTAATAGGGTGTCGCGTAATACATCGACTAATAAACCGGTAAACCAGGCAGAGCCGACACCGATGCGTTCCGGTAGAGCCATCGACCAGTAAATTAAAACCAGAATAACCCACTCAGGTTGGAAAGGTGCGATGGCGGCGGGTAAGGGCAACTCAGATAATAAAAGAGCAATAATAATGGTAATGATAATAATATGGTTGCCATGTTTTTTTATTAGGTTCATTTTTTGGAACCTTTCTTTTTAGTGTCATTTTTTAAGCAGGCAATGCTGACTTTTTTTCTCGACTCATCCGATATCCAGACAAGTAAAACTTCACTACTACGGTCCAGTTTGGCTGCGGGTCGCGCTATCACCTTGGCGAAAGGCAGGCTCTGGTTAATGTCTACTTTAATTACTTCGGCAGCGGGATAACCGGCCGGGAAAACGCAGCCCATTCCTGATGTAACCAGTTTATCGCCTACCTTTATATCGGTGTTATTTGGCAGGTTGATTAATTCCAGCAGGCCACTGGCACCTTTGCCAACGGCAATGGCACGAATACCATTTCTTAGTGACTGTACGGGTAAGGCATGGCCTGGATCGGTAATTAAAATTGCAGTACTGGTCACCGGGTTAACATGTACAATTTGCCCCATAATACCATCGGCATCCAGAATGGGTTGGCCCATAAAAATATCACGCTCGGTTAAACCTTTATTGATCACCACCTGTTGTCGATAAGGGTCAAGATTAACCGAAAGCAATTCTGCAATAAGAATTCGTTCGCCAACCCGTTTTGATGATTTTAATAAATTACGTAAACGTATATTCTCAGCTTCGGTAAAAATAGATTTTTGCAATTGAGCTTTAAGAATTTTATTTTGTGTCCGCAGGGTTTCGTTTTGTTTCTTTAAACTGCTGCGACTGATAAAGGTGGTTTGCCCCCAACCAAAAATATCAGAGGGAATATTCATCGCGTAGCGTAAAGGGTAGACCAGTAAAGATAAACCTGAACGCACGGTGTTAATGGTATTGGTATTGTGATCCAGTGACATAAGCACAATCGACACGATTGTTAACAAAAACATTCGCGCTGAAATGGAAGTACCTTGTCCGAAGAGTAGTTTAACGGGACTGTCTCCGTAAATATTATTTTAATATGAATAGGATATTGTAACAGGCCATGAGCGAATTTTCATCGTGTCAAAAATTCGATTCTTTCGGGTATTTGAAGCAGGAGGTAGTAGAGAGAGATTAAAACGGATTAACCACGAAGTTTTTTGATTTCCTTGTGTTCTTAATGCCTTCGTGGTTAAGCATATTACTCAACGCTAAATAGGTCGCCACCATGTTCATCAATCATTTCGATTGCGCGGCCACCACCACGGGCAACACAGGTAAGTGGATCTTCGGCGATAATAACCGGCAGACCGGTTTCTTCCATCAATAATCTATCGAGCTCGCTGAGTAAAGCGCCGCCACCGGTTAGCACCATGCCGCGTTCAGCTATATCGGCGGCTAATTCTGGTGGAGTTTGTTCGAGTGCAGTTTTAACCGCGCTGACAATGCCCGACAAAGGTTCTTGCAGGGCTTCAAGAATTTCGTTGCTATTGAGCGTGAAGCTACGTGGAATACCTTCTGCCAGGTTTCGGCCGCGTACTTCCATTTCACGAACTTCGTTACCGGGGTAGGCCGTACCAATTTCGTGTTTAATGCGCTCGGCGGTGGAGACGCCAATTAAGCTGCCGTAGTTACGGCGTACATAGTTAATGATGGCTTCATCGAAGCGATCGCCACCAATTTTAACCGAGGCGGAATAAACGATACCACTTAAAGATATAACCGCGACTTCGGTTGTGCCGCCGCCAATATCTAAAATCATCGAGCCGCTGGCCTCACTAATGGGCATGCCGGCACCAATTGCCGCCGCCATTGGTTCTTCAATGAGGAACACATCGCGCGCGCCAGCACCATTGGCCGATTCGCGGATAGCGCGACGTTCAACCTGAGTCGAGCCGCAAGGCACGCAAATTAAAACCCGTGGGCTGGGGCGGAAAAAACGTGCTTCATGTACTTTTTTAATAAAATGTTGCAGCATTTTTTCGGTGACAGTGAAATCGGCGATAACACCGTCTTTCATTGGACGGATTGCAACAATATTGCCAGGGGTTCGGCCTAACATACGCTTTGCTTCCATGCCAACGGCAGCAATGCTTTTGGGACCACCGGGACCACGTTCCTGGCGAATAGCGACAACCGAAGGTTCGTTCAGAACAATCCCCTGATTGCGCACATATATTAAGGTGTTGGCCGTACCAAGATCGATGGAAATATCATTTGAGAATAAGCCACGTAAAGATTCAAACATTCAGGTCTTCTTTATAAGTTAAGTTATCTTAAGAAATGCAGCCCGTACTTTAATCAAACAACGGGGCTATGGGCAAGCACGTAACTATGATAAGTTAGCACTTTTGCCTAATCTATCACAATTAGCGCTCAGTTCTTATATAATAGCGCTATTTATGCAGCATAATACGAATAGCCTACAGAGTAAAATGCTGTCTGCTGTCGTGTCGATGGACTTAAAATACTCGATGTTGAATTTGGAGATAATTCTGTGGATAAGAAAGATGTAGAACAAATTGCACAACTTGCGCGGTTGGCAATTAATGAAGATGATATTCCTGAATATGCCACCAACCTGACAAATATTTTGGCACTGGTTGAACAGATGAATTCTGTTAACACCGATGATGTTGTGCCTATGGCTCACCCGACGGATGCGGTGCAACGACTGCGTGAAGACAAGGTGACGGAAATCGATCAGCGTGAGCATTTTCAGCAAATCGCACCGGAAGTAGAAGATGGCCTGTATTTGGTGCCCCAAGTTATTGAATGAGGTTTATTGAATAAAGCCTGATTGAGGAATATCGGGCTTACAAAGTAATAAAATTTTAGATTTATTAAAGAGTTAGAAGCAAAGCGTATGCATACAAAAACCATTACACAACTGGCCGCAAGTTTAAAAGCGGGCGAGTTTTCAAGTGTTGAATTAACTCAGCACTATATAAATAGAATAAAAAACTACGATAAAAGCCTCAACAGTTTTATCACTGTATCTGAAACGCAAGCTTTTGCGCAGGCCGAATTAGCGGATAAGGCTATTGCCGCGGGTGAGGCGCAGGCTTTAACCGGGATCCCGTTTGCGCAAAAAGATATTTTTTGTACCAATGGAGTAAAAACCTCCTGTGGTTCTAAAATGCTGGACAATTTTATTGCGCCATATGATGCCAGTGTTATCGAATCCTTTAATAATAGTGGCGCGGTGATGTTGGGTAAAACCAATATGGATGAGTTTGCGATGGGCTCGTCAAATGAAACCAGTTTTTATGGTGTGGTAAAAAACCCCTGGCATACAGACTATGTTCCCGGTGGGTCATCCGGTGGCTCGGCAGCGGCGGTTGCGGCACGACTAGCGCCAGCCTCGACCGGTACCGATACCGGCGGCTCCATTCGGCAACCGGCTGCGCTGTGTAATTTAACCGGCTTAAAGCCGTCTTATGGTCGGGTATCACGTTACGGCATGATTGCGTTTGCCTCGAGTCTGGATCAGGCCGGTACTTTTACTCAAACGGCGGAAGACGCCGCGCTGATGTTAAATGTAATGGCCGGTTTGGACGAGCGCGATTCCACCAGTATCGACGAGCCTGTACCAAACTATCTGGCGAACTTAAACGGTGCTGTTAAAGGTTTAAAGGTTGGCCTGCCAAAAGAATATTTTGCCGATGGTCTGGATGCCGATGTAGCAAAAAGAATTGACGATGCGATCAATGAATATAAAAAGTTAGGTGCTGAGTTTGTAGAAATCAGTTTACCTAATACGCACTTATCGGTACCAGCTTATTATATTGTGGCACCGGCTGAATGCTCGTCGAACCTTTCTCGCTTTGATGGGGTACGCTTTGGTTACCGATGCGATGCGCCCAAAGATTTAGAAGACTTGTATAAACGCAGCCGTGGCGAAGGCTTTGGTGAGGAAGTGAAGCGCCGTATCTTAGTGGGTGCTTATGCCTTGTCATCCGGTTACTACGATGCTTATTATTTAAAAGCACAAAAAATTCGACGTTTAATTGCCAATGATTTTAGCGAAGCATTTAAAGAAGTGGACGTGATTATGAGCCCAACCACACCAACACCGGCCTTTAAAGTGGGTGAGAAAAATGACGATCCTATTTCAATGTATTACTCTGATATTTATACCATTGCCGTGAATCTGGCTGGTTTACCCGGCATGTCGGTGCCCTGTGGTTTTGTCAATGACTTGCCGGTTGGGTTACAAATTATTGCACCGTATTTCGGAGAAGAAAAATTATTGAATGTTGCACATCAGTACCAGCAGGTAACAGACTGGCATCAACAAATGCCTGAGGCATTTAAGTAAAATAATTTAACCACAACGGACACAAAGAGCACGAAGAAAATCTATTCAAGGTACCAGTCATTGCGAGCGATAGCGCGGCAATGACATACTTTAAAACTAAATCTTTCTTCGTGCTCTTTGTGTCCGTTGTGGTCAATAAAATGACATATTTTAGGGTAATAAAACTATGCAATGGGAAGTGGTAATTGGTTTAGAAATTCACGCGCAATTGGCAACGAAGAGTAAAATTTTTTCAGGTTCGTCGACCGCCTTTGGTGCGGAACCTAATACTCAGGCGAATGCGGTAGACCTGGGTTTGCCGGGTGTGTTGCCAGTGATGAATAAACAAGCGCTGAATATGGCGATTAAATTTGGTACGGCGATTGGTGCACCAATTGGTAAACGCTCAGTGTTTGATCGTAAAAATTATTTTTACCCCGATTTACCAAAAGGTTATCAAACTACTCAGCTAGCTTTACCCATTGTGGGTTTGGGCGAGGTTGATATTGAATTGGAAGATGGTACGACTAAAACCATTGGCGTTACCCGCGCACATTTAGAGGAAGATGCGGGTAAAAGCCTGCACGAAAACTTTAGTGGTGCGACCGGGATCGATTTAAACCGTGCCGGTACGCCTTTAATCGAAATTGTGTCTGAGCCGGATATGCGCTCAACCGAAGAAGCCGTTGCCTATATGCGCAAGATCCATTCGATAGTAACTTACATTGGCATATGCGATGGCAATATGCAGGAAGGCTCGTTCCGCTGTGACGCGAACGTATCGATGCGTCCGAAGGGGCAGGAAGAATTTGGTACCCGTGCCGAGTTAAAAAATATAAATTCATTTCGTTTTGTTGAGCGTGCGATTAATGTCGAGATAGAACGGCAGATAGATATTCTTGAAAATGGCGGCAAGGTGGTACAGGAAACGCGGCTGTACGATTCAAATAAAAATGAAACCCGTTCCATGCGCTCTAAAGAAGACGCAATGGATTATCGTTACTTCCCGGATCCAGATTTATTACCTATCGTGGTAACCGATGATGATATTGAAGTGATTCGCGCAACCTTGCCCGAATTACCTGATGCAAAAAAAGCCCGCTTTATCAATGAGCATAAATTAAGTGCCGATGATGCCGCTAATTTAACCGCCAGCCTAGCGTTAGCTAACTATTTTGAAACCGTGGCAAAAAGCATGGGGGACAGCAAGTTGGCCTCGAACTGGGTCATGGGTGAACTAACCGGGCGTTTAAACAAAGAAAACCTGGAAATTAAATCTTCGCCTGTGTCGGCAGAAAAATTTGCCGTTCTTTTGGCGCGCATTAAAGACAATACTATTTCAGGCAAAATTGCTAAAGAAGTGTTTGATGCCATGTGGAATGATGGTGGCGATGCTGACAGTATTATCGAGAGCAAAGGCTTAAAACAAATTAGTGACAGCGGTGCATTAGAAGCGATGGTGGATAAAGTGATCGCCGACAACCCCAATCAGGTAGAACAGTTTAAAGCCGGTAAAGAAAAATTAATGGGTTTCTTTGTGGGTCAAATTATGAAAGCGACTCAGGGCAAGGCAAATCCAGGTCAAATAAATGAGTTGTTGAAGAAAAAATTGAAGTAAGTTTTTTGTATCAGAAGATCAACAGCCTCTAATACTCAATGTTTGGAGAAAGATAATGTTGAAACTAATTATTGCCGTAATACTTTTTAGTATTACTTTTTTATCATTGGCAACAGCAGAAGAAAGTTATGCCGATAAAGCGCGTGCTGCCGCCCTGCCTTCGACTGGTGCGAATGATTTGCAGCGTTACGCCAATGATGGTGATTGGCGTATTCGCCTTGTGGTGGCAAGACGACAAACAACCCCAGCTAATATTCTGGTTCAGCTTGCGAATGATCCAAAGACGGATGTTCGTGCGGCTTTGGCGCACAATCTTCGTGCACCAAGAGCGGCGCTTGAGCCATTGGTAGCTGATTCGGATGAAAGTGTTCGTCTCTCTCTTGCGCATTGTGGTTACACCCCACCAGACTTACTTGAAAAACTACTCCTGGATCCCAGTCTTGAAGTGCGTCAACAAGTGGTCGTTAATCTTAATCTACCAATAAAGACGCTACAAAAAATAGCAAAACAAAACTCAGATTTAACGGATCGAGCTAAAACAATGTTGGAGCAGCGCAGAGATGAGCAATGAGTCTAAAGGTTTGTTTAATTTGCATTTGAGCTAGCTATGTATTGATAATGAAAACTTCTAAAGATACTTTACAACGGTTTCTGTTCGAAAATATTTCTATTCGTGGTGAACTAACGCAATTGCATAAAAGCTGGCAAGCGATTACCGAAAGCCATCATTACCCGCCCGTTGTGCGTGACGTTCTGGCACAAATGCTGGTGGCCGGTGTATTGTTAGCGGCCACTTTAAAATTTAAAGGTCGTATTATTTTGCAAATACAAGGTAATGGTGCCTTGCCCTTAGTGGTTGCTGAATGTAGTAGTGAGCATGCTATTCGTGGACTGGCTCATTACGACGAGGCAATAAAAATGGATAGTCTGAAAAATCTGGTTGGCGACGGGCAGTTAGCTATTACTCTGGAAACCGAAAATAAAAATGAACGCTATCAAAGTATTGTTGAACTGGTGGGGGAAACGGTTGCCGATGCAATTGAACATTACCTTGAAACATCCGAACAGCTTTCAACCCGACTTTGGTTAAGCGCGAATAATGAAACCGCAGCAGGATTATTAATTCAAAAATTACCGACAAAATTCGTTGATGAAGAAAAGCTGCATCTGTTACAAGCCGATGATGACAGCTGGAATCGAGTCGAACAATTATCTGCGACGATTAGTGATGATGAACTGCTTGGTCTAGATGGGCATGAAGTGATTCATCGTTTATATCATGAAGAAGATGTAAGGGTATTTGAATCTGAGCCTGTCTTTTTCCGTTGCTCCTGTTCTAAAGAGCGGGTTGCGGGTATGTTGCGTAATTTAGGTAAAGAGGAAGTGAGTTCGATCATTGAAGATAAAAAAATAATAAGTATTAACTGTGAATTTTGTAATCACCAATATGATTTTGATGCGGTTGATGCCGAACAATTATTTACCGATTCACTACACACTGATAATTCTTTAACACAACACTAAAATAGTATTGTGATGACTTTACTCGATGCTTTGAAATATGCGCAACAACGTTTTAAGGATATTTCTGATTCAACAAGGCTGGATGCTGAATGTTTGCTTTGTGCCGCAACCGATCAATCGAATGTTTATTTACGAACCTGGCCGGAGAAACAGCTCGAACCTTCTCAACAAGGTACTTTTTTAGCGTTAGTGCAACGCCGCGAGCAAGGCGAACCCATTGCGTATATTCTTGGGCAAAAACAATTCTGGTCACTGGATTTAAAAGTAACAACCGATACTTTAATCCCGCGTCCCGAAACCGAGTTACTGGTAGAACAGGTGTTAGAAATAAGTCGGCAGCGAGAGTTGGCTTCGATTTTAGAACTTGGAACCGGCAGTGGCGCGATAGCTATCGCGATTGCATCGGAATTAGCTACAACAATGTCGCAAGCGAAAATTCTTGCAACCGATATTTCGAGTAAGGCCTTAAGCATTGCCTCCGAAAATGCGGCTAAACATCAGCAGTCAATCGAATTTATACAAAGCGACTGGTTTGATTCACTCGTGCCACAGCAATTTGATTTGATCATTTCAAACCCGCCCTATATTGAATTGGGCGATACGCATTTATCGCAAGGTGATGTACGGTTTGAACCGCAACAGGCTTTGGTTTCCGGTAATGATGGTTTGGATGCTATTCGGCAAATCATTCAACAGGCAAAAAAATGGTTAAAACCAAGCGGCTTTTTATTATTTGAGCATGGTTACACTCAAGCTGAGGTGGTTAGAGGCTTGTTTGATGAAAATGCTTACAAAGAAATTAAAACAAGAAAAGATCTATCGCATAACGACAGAATTAGCTTTGCATTAAATAATTAATTTATAATATTAATGATATTTAAATTATGAAAATTTGTGCTAAATCACATCACTAGCTCTAGAAATTATCTAGCCAAAACGCTACCCTGAAATAACAGTTACAAGAGAAATGCTCAAATTTTGTACAATCAGTATTTCTGCTTATTTTCTGTTTTAACAGTTAATTTTGGATATAGAGGTAGCAGGTTAGCGTCGATGGAGTCACTTACCAAACAACGTGAAATAGTTTTCAGTTCCTACCAGGATAATGGCAGGAGGCTGGATAATGTTGAGCTGAGCTCAAAGTGTACTATTGGTAATGATCAGGCTAAATCGGCCATTTTTTTGTTAGCGGATGTTGATGGCGTCTTGGATCTAAAATATATCTCCGCGACTCACGTATTAATTACCTACGATGTGCGAGTGCTTACGTTAGAAAGCATTCTAGCGGCACTGAATTCGCTGGGTTTTACATTAGATGATAGTTTATTGAGTAAAATCAAAAATGCATTGTACATTTATACCGAAGAAACCTTGCGTGAGAATCTGGGGATTGCCGGCTCTAAAATAACACGTGATATTTTTATGGATGATTATCGGCGTCGTTCACATGGCTGTCGTGACGTGCGTTCAACTTACTGGCGGCGTTACCTGTAGTCTTTTTTCCTCTGGTTCTGCACGGGCCTTTGTTTCTTACCTATCCCAAACTACACCTTAATGTATAAATTCTTTATACTCTGTTGCTATGAATGATGAACAATTGCTTCGTTACAGCCGCCAGATTATGTTGCCGCAGGTTGATGTTGCCGGGCAGCAAAAACTACTCGATTCAACCGTGTTAATTATGGGCATGGGTGGCCTTGGTTCACCGGTGGCGATGTACCTTGCGACAGCGGGGGTCGGGCATTTAGTGCTAGCTGATTTTGACCGGGTGGAACTATCCAATTTACAACGGCAGATTATTCATCGACAAAGCAGTATTGGTTTATTAAAGGTAGAATCGGCTGAGAAAATGCTGCAGGAACTAAACTCGGAAATAAAAATAAGCACTATTGCAGAGAAGTTAACAACGCAAACATTGTTAGCCAAACTGGACGAAATTGATTGTGTTGTTGATGGTACAGATAACTTTGCCAGCCGTTTTGCCATTAATGACGCTTGTGTGCAATCGGAAACGCCGCTTGTTTCGGGCGCGGCGATTCGTTTCGAGGGGCAGGTGAGCGTGTTTATCAACAATAGCACAAGCCCCTGTTATCAATGTCTGTACCCTGATACGGGTGAAGAATTGGAGCAGACCTGTAGTGAAAATGGCGTGTTATCCCCACTTGTCGGTATAATTGGCTCGGTTCAGGCAACCGAGGTATTGAAGCTATTAATGGGTATTGGTACGACGCTACAGGCGCGATTGTTGTTGCTCGATGCGTTGGCAATGGAATGGCGTACGGTCAAGCTTAAGCAAGATCCTGAATGTCTTATTTGTCGTCGTCATTAATTAATCTCAACTCGGGACAAGGAAATAAGTGCTGGCCTAACTTTTGTTGAGTCTTAATGACTACATTGCTTATCCCTAGTTCAGCTTAATTATCCTAACAATGGCTATCCTTGATGGCTCCTAACGTTCTTACGGTTAATATCCCACAGTCTGTTGCTGGCGTTGTTTATCACTCTCGAACATCCCCAAAATGTAAATATTTCACAGAATAGAGACATATCCTACTGCTAGACTTCGTTAGAGAAAGTTGCCTATCGGTTTCAAAACAACACGTTAGTATAAAGCAGCAGCAAATAGTCATAAGTTTTAGTAGAGAATATGAAAGATGCGGATGTTAAGTGCACAAGAGCTTGTACAAGATAGAATTGATTTAGTTTCACTGCCAGATGTCGCGATAAGGCTCAATGAGTTATGTGATGACGCCGGTTCGACGGCCGAGGATATTGCTGAAGTGATTGCAATGGATGCATCGCTAGCGGCTCGCCTGTTACAAATTGTGAATAGCCCCTTTTATAGTTTTCCGCAACAAATTGATACCATTACGATGGCGATAACCATTGTTGGTATTCAGCAATTACGTGATTTAGCGATGGCGACTCTGGTTATTCAACGATTTGATAAAATTCCCGAAAATATTATAAGCCCAGAAAAATTCTGGAGTCATAATATTGCCTGTGCGACCGCGGCACGCACCATCGTAACGGAGTTAGGCATTAAGCAGTCTGAACGTGTTTTTGTTGCCGGGCTTTTGCATGATATAGGGAAATTATTGATGTACCTTTCTCACCCTCACTTATCCTGTGCGGTGAAGGAGCTTATAGAGTCCAATCCTGACTCTGAAATAAATCAGCTTGAGATAGTGGCTTTTGGTTTTGACCATGCTGAGCTTGGTGCTGCTTTATTAAAGGAGTGGGGCTTACCTGATTCGCTTGTGGAACCGGTTAGATACCACCATGAACCCGATCAGGCCAAGCGTTTTGCAACAGAAGCGAGTGTTTTACATTTAGCCAATTATGTTGCAAATAAAATAGAACCTTTGTACGAAAATACAGAAGCTTTATCTTTTGATGAAAAAGTATGGACTATTTTAAATAGTACATCAGAACATTTGTCGGATATTACCAGCGCTTCGCAGACGCTCTATGATGCAACGGTTGGTATTTTTATACCTAAAAAGTTAGCGGCCTAAATTAATCTTCACCCATAGTCGCAAGTAGGTCGGCTTGTTCTTCCCTTATTAGAGGATTGATTATTTCATCTAAATCCCCTTGCATAATGTCATCGAGCTTATACAGGGTTAAATTAATACGGT
>VAPL010311133.1_pt1 | contig 42527 bp, 33 predicted proteins | sample 3395061 | NCBI WGS metagenome assembly VAPL01 (sample SAMN08290444, study PRJNA428436) | hydrothermal vent metagenome | isolation source: Deep-sea hydrothermal vent chimney 2 | place: Pacific Ocean: Juan De Fuca Ridge | depth 2182 m m | reverse complement strand
GGGTTTCCGATTTACCTCTCCTTGGGAGAGGTCGGAACTGCTTTTCGCAGTTCCGGGTGAGGTAAAATACAAAATTTCGATTTTTGGTCCTAAGACCAAAACAAAACCAGCGAAATACCCCTAAGCTCTGCCTCGGGGATAGTCGGTTTCAAGAAATTTTTTATTTACATTTGCAGTATGGATCAACCAGACATTTCTGATATTCTCAATTGGCATTCACAATATAAAGAACCGACATTATTTGGCAGGCGAATTATATTTGACATGATTGCGCCAATTTTGAAAAGTTTACCTAATTCATTTCATATTGAACAAATAGGAGAATCGTTTAATAAAATTCCCATTTATAAAGTTAGCATAGGTAATGGTAAAACTAAGGTGTTACTATGGTCACAAATGCATGGCAATGAAAGCACCGGCACCAAAGCCATGTTTGACCTGTTTCAGTTTTTTACAGACACTCATAAACATTCAGAAATAGTCCATACTATATTAAAAGAATGTACTCTAGTATTTATTCCGTTGTTGAATCCAGATGGGGCAGAGGCGTATACTAGAAAGAGTGCTCAGGGAATAGATTTAAATAGAGATGCCGTGACGTTAGAAGCGCCGGAAAGTAAGCTTTTAAATACTGTATTAAAGGAATTCAATCCACAATTCTGTTTTAATTTGCATGATCAGCGTACTATTTTTAGCGTTGGTGATGATAAATTACCGGCAACGATCTCTTTTTTAGCACCATCTGTAGATGAAGCGCGGACGATTACTGCAGGCAGAAAAATAACCATGTCAGTTATTACTGCGATGAATGCTGTACTTCAAAAAATGATTCCGAATCAAATTGGCAGATATACAGATGAGTTTTATCCTGCTGCTACAGGTGATAATTTTCAAAAAGCAGGACACAATACGATTTTAATAGAAGCAGGTCATTATAAAGATGATTACAATAGGGAAGAGGTGCGGAAATATAATTTTATAGCACTATTAACTGGTTTACAGCATATTTCAGATGGAAAGTTTGATGAGTATAAACCTTATTTTGACATCCCAAGTAATGAAAAACAATATTTAGATATCATATATAAAAATGTCTTTTTATCAGATAGCAATCAAAAAGTAGATATAGGTGTAATTTTTAAAGAAGAACTTATCGGAAGTAAAATAATTTTTAAACCTACCGTTGAGCATATTGATGAATTATCTAATTATAATGCAAATAGTTATATTGATAAAAAAGGAAAAATGGTTAAAAATGAAGAGCAACTACAAGAAATGATTGAAAATTAATATTAATTTGTTAAATTTGTTGCATAAAATTTAGCATTTCTAACTTTATATTAAAAATAATTCAACATGGCCAAGTTTAAATTAGATGAGATCGATCATCAGATATTAGATATGCTTATCGAAAATGCAAGAACACCATTTACTGATATTGCAAAAAAGTTATTAGTTTCTGCAGGTACAATTCACGTAAGAGTTAAAAAAATGGAAGATGAAGGCGTTATCAAAGGTTCTACCTTAACAGTTGATTATGATAAAATGAATTATTCATTTATAGCTTATATAGGTTTATTCATTGAAAAATCATCATACACACAAAGAATTATTGACGATTTGCATAAAATTCCAGAGGTTACGGTGGCACATTTGACTACCGGTAAGTTTGCTGTGTTTTGTAAAATACGTGCAAAAGACACTAAACATGCTAAAAATATCATTTTTGAAATTGATAATATCAATGGTGTATTGCGTACAGAAACTTCCATTTCATTAGAAGAAGTGATCAATGATAAGAAGCGATTGATGCATGCAATTTTTGATGATTATAAAATTTAAGGAACTTTCCTTCAATAACTAAACCTCTTTCAATCTAAAGAATCTTTCAAGGCTATGCCTTAGGGTTTTCCATTTCACCTCTCCTTGAGGAGAGGTCAAAACTTTCTCCGAAAGTTTTGGGTGAGGTGTACTAAAGAAATTTCTATTTTTGTACCTTTAAAAACATATAAAGTCTCTTTATGACTCTGCCTCGGGGATAGTTCTTTTATGAAATTTCTTTAGTACTTTTGAAAGAGATTTTTTTATTTTAAACCAAATGATTTTTATAAAGAAAAACCTTTCTAATAAAAAACTGTTAGAACTCTATAAAGCCATGCTCAAACCTCGGATGATAGAGGAGAAGATGCTTATTTTATTACGTCAGGGAAAAATTTCAAAATGGTTTAGTGGTATTGGGCAAGAAGCCATTGCTGTAGGAGTTACTGCTGCTTTGCAAGAAGATGAATATATCTTGCCAATGCATAGAAATTTAGGCGTTTTTACATCTCGCAATATCCCTTTACATAGACTGTTTGCGCAATGGCAAGGAAAAGCAAGTGGTTTTACTAAAGGTAGAGATAGAAGCTTTCACTTTGGTACTCAAGAGTATAATATTGTTGGGATGATCTCACACTTAGGACCTCAATTGGGTGTTGCTGATGGTATTGCTTTGGGAAATCTTTTAAAGAAAAACAATAAAGTATGTGCTGTATTTACCGGAGATGGAGGTACTAGCGAGGGTGATTTTCATGAAGCATTGAATATTGCTTCAGTTTGGGATTTACCGGTACTATTTTGTGTTGAAAATAACGGGTATGGACTGTCAACACCCAGTTCAGAACAATATAATTGTAAGAATTTAGCAGATAGAGGCATAGGTTATGGTATGGAAACTCATATTATTGACGGTAATAATATTTTAAAACTATATAATAAAGTAGTAGCCTTGACTAAAAGCATGCGTAAAGATCCACGTCCTGTGTTATTAGAATTTAAAACCTTTAGAATTCGTGGTCATGAAGAAGCGAGCGGTACAAAATATGTTCCGAAAGAGTTGATTGAAGATTGGGTAAAAAAGGATCCGTTAAAGAATTACCAAAAATATTTATTAGATGAGAAACTATTAAGCCTAGATGAGATCTTAACCATAAAGAAAGGGTTAAGTGATGAAATAGATAAAAATTGGAAAATAGCAAATGATGAAGATAGTATAGTTTCTGATGTAGAAAATGAATTAAGTGATGTGTATTCAACAATTAATTATCAGGAGGTTAACGCAAATGAATCTGTAGAAAATATTCGTTTTGTAGATGCCGTTTCACAAGGATTAGAACAGGCTATGTATCGTCATGATGATTTGGTAATCATGGGGCAAGACATCGCAGAATATGGAGGCGTTTTTAAAATTACAGAAGGCTTTATTGATATTTTCGGTAAAGACCGTGTAAGAAATACACCAATTTGTGAATCTGCCATAGTTGCTGCCGCGTATGGCTTATCAGTCAATGGAACGAAAACAGTTGTTGAAATGCAATTTGCAGATTTTGTGAGTACAGGCTTTAATCCCATTGTAAACTTATTGGCAAAATCATATTACAGATGGAATCAAAAAGCTGATGTGGTTATTAGAATGCCTTGTGGAGCTGGCGTGGGTGCAGGACCTTTCCATAGTCAAACCAATGAAGCATGGTTTACCAAAACTCCCGGATTAAAAGTAGTATATCCTGCATTTCCGTATGATGCAAAAGGATTGCTGACAACAGCTATCAATGACCCAAATCCTGTACTTTTCTTTGAACATAAAGGCTTGTATAGAACCATCCGTCAAGATGTACCAACAGATTACTATACTTTGCCTTTGGGGAAAGCTGCTCTTCTACAAGAAGGGAATGACATTACCATTATTGCTTTTGGTGTGGCTGTACATTGGAGCTTAGATACCTTAGCCGAGAATCCAACTATTTCTGCTGATTTAATCGACTTGAGAAGCCTGCAACCCCTAGACACAGCATCTATTTTTACATCCGTTAAGAAAACAGGTAAAGCAATTATTGTACAAGAGGATTCGCTATTTGGTGGAATAGCGAGCGATATTTCTTCATTGATCCATGAGAATTGTTTTGAGTTCTTAGATGCACCAGTACAACGTGTAGCAAGTCTGGAAACACCGATTCCTTTTGATTCACAATTAGAAAAACAGTATCTGGCTAAAAACAGGTTAGAAGGAGCATTAAAGTCACTATTGGCATACTAAATTTGTGTTAAATGTAAATTTATTTGCAAAAAGCTAATAAATGTCATATTTTTAAGTGCAAATTATTTCTAGCTTTATACTCTTCAAATTATAAACCATAACTTATGAAGATATATGATGATAAGCACATCAAAAATGTTGCCTTTGTAGGGGCACATAGTAGTGGTAAAACCACTTTAGCCGAAACCATGTTATTTGAAGCCGGTTTACTCAACAGGCGCGGTACTATTGAGCAAAAGAATACAGTTTCTGATTACCATGAAATAGAGCAAGAAAGAGAAACTTCAATCTACGCCACACCACTTCATACTGAATGGCGTAATTATAAGATTAACATTATTGACACGCCCGGATTAGATGATTTTATTGGCGAAATAATTTCATCTATTAGAGTTACAGATACTGTTGTTACTGTGTTAAATGCACAATATGGTGTTGAAGTTGGTACAGAAATAATATGGAATTATATAGATAAATATATGAAACCAACATTATTTGTGGTCAATCAAATTGACCATCCTAATGCTAATTTTGATGAAAGTTTTAAAAGTATAAAGAATCTGATTGGCAATAATGCTGTTAAAATTCAATACCCTATTAAAATTGATGGCGCTCAGTGTATTATTGATGTGTTAAAAATGAAACTCTATAAATTTTCTCCGGAAGGAGGGAAGCCTGAAAAGTTACCCATTCCAGATAATCAAAAAGAGTTAGCTGATGAATTACACAATGAACTGGTAGAAAAAGCTGCTGAAAATGATGAAGATCTGCTAGAATTATTTTTTGAGAAAGGTACATTGAATGAAGATGAAATGCGTCAGGGAATTAAAGCCGGAATGTTGAATCATGAATTGTTTCCTGTATTTTGTGTATCTGCTTTAAATGATATGGGTACTGGACGGTTAATGGGTTTTATTGATAATGTTGCACCCGCTGCAGCCGATTTAAAACCTGAGCAAAGTGTGGCAGGCGATACTATTATTCGTGAAAAAGGGGCGCCAACTACTTTATTTGTTTTTAAAACAGTTTATCAACCGAATTTAGGACAAATCACTTTCTTTAAAGTAAAATCAGGAGAGGTAAAGTTAAACGATAAGTTGGTAAACTCCAGAAATGAAGAAACTGAAATTCTGAATCAGTTATTTATCATGGATGGCAAAAAAAGAGAACCGGTTAATAAATTAACAGTTGGTGATATTGGAGCCACATTAAAATTAAAATTTACTGAAACTAATGATACGCTTTATACTGAAGGGAAACCTATAGTGATAAAACCAATTCAATATCCTAAATCAAGGATAAGAAAAACTGTCACAGCTGTCAATAAAAAAGATGAAGAAAAATTACATGAAACACTAAAAAAGCTGCACAGTCAAGATCCAACGATTGTAAGTCAGTATTCTAAAGAATTAAAACAACAACTTTTGAGTTGCCAAGGCGAATTACACTTAGCTACTATAGATTGGACTTTGAAGAATATATATGATATAGAAGCAAAATTTGAAAAACCAAAGATTGCTTATAGAGAAACTATACAACGCTCATCTACCGCAAGTTACAAACATAGAAAACAATCAGGAGGTGCAGGTCAATTTGGAGAAGTTCATTTGAAAATTGAACCCTGGCATGAAGGTATCGAGGAGCCGCAAGGCTTTAATATTAGAGGGAAAGAAGAAATAGAACTGCCTTGGGGTGGAAAATTAATGTTTTATAATTGTATAGTTGGCGGGGTGATTGATCTACGCTATTTACCATCAATTATGAAAGGGATATTGGAAGTTATGGAAACCGGGCCACTTACCAAATCGTATGTAAGAGATATTAGAGTAATGGTATATGATGGCAAAATGCATTCGGTAGATTCTAATGATATATCTTTTAAAATAGCTGGAGCACATGCTTTTAAAGAAGCATTTTTAAATGCAAAACCAAAATTATTAGAACCTGTACAAGAATTGGTAGTAAAAGTTCCTGAAGAAATGGTTGGTAATGTGATGACCGATTTACAATCGCGAAGATCAATTATTCAAGGGTTTGAAAGTAATGACCATTTCCAAATTTTAAAGTGCACAACACCGGCTGCTGAATTATACGGATATTCAACCAATTTGCGCTCATTAACACAAGGCAGAGCTACATTTACATCCGAGTTTTCGTCATTTATGCCGGTACCATTTAATGTTCAAGAAGAATTAATAAAACTAAGTACAAACAATTAAAATTTTTATAGATATGCAGACAAAAGTATTATATTTAAGTGATTTAAAATTTAATTTAGAAACATGGAGAAGAGAACTAAGATTTCATTTTAATGAAATGGATACTTTTCAAGAAAAATTAGAAGAAATTGCAGGGAGAGAATTTAGTAAAGAAGCTACTATGCCCTTAGAAAATTTTCAGAATAGAATTATGATCGAGAAAAATGCGATTTCTAAATTAGCACATAGATGTAAAGCTAAAATGAAGAATATAGCACATGCAAATTTACAGGAGGACATTGATGGAAGATTACAAAATGAACAAAGTACTTTACGTGATGATATGAAAACCTATATTAAATTACATTATGAATTGAAGGAAGATATGATGGATTATTTTTTGGAATGGTTATAACTAAATTTCCATTTTAAACGAGGGGAGTCGAAGATTTTTTTTATGGTAGAGCATTTTTTACAATGTATATATTGTTGGTCTGAAATTTCAATGCTATTTGATAGTTCTGTGACTTATCAAGTGTATGTTGAAGATTGTGAAGTGTGTTGTAATCCAATAGAAGTAAACCCGGTATTTGACAATGGTGAATTGATTTCTCTAGAATGCAAAAATTTAGGTAACTATTCAGCCATAACTACGTTAAAGAAAAACAAGCAAAATGTGTTAGAAAACATTCAAAATGCTTTTTAAAAAAGGAGGAGAGTTTAGCGCTAAGGTTTAATAATATTGAGTAATAACTTTAATTGCAGTCAGAATCTAACTCCTTCCCTAATTTAGGGAAGGTGGGCGCGCTAAAGCGCGGTCGGAAGGGTTAAAACAGTTAAAACATAAGTTTATGAATGTGCTAATATCTAAAAAACCTTGGCTGAATAGTTACAAATTTAGAGCAATAAGTGTCCTGAGAATTTGGAAGAAGGACCAGTAAAATAGCCTGTTTTAAGCAATATTTTTCCGCAAACTCTTTATATAAAAAAGTATTCCGATAGAAATCAAACTACAAATAGTAAAACCTATAAACATGGGTAATACAGAAGTTTTTACAAAACTGCCGATATAAATACTAATTGGCACAGCCATAAGTGTAGAAATAAGCCCGGTAATTGCAGAAGCTATTCCTGCAATATGACCAACAGGTTGCATAGCAATTGCTCTTAAGTTACCAAATAAGAATCCGATAGCAAAAAATTGTACTGCACAAAATAAAAATAATACCAAAGCACTGGGATTGGTAGTTTGAAAAAAGAAAATCACATAAATAAATGAGGTAAAAAAGTATAAAAATAGTGCCCAGGTAATTAGTTTTTCCATCCCAAAACGCAATACCAAAGTACCATTTGATAGGGTAGCAGCACCCACTGTTATTGCCAAGGCGGCAAAAATATAAGGAAACTCATCAATTAAATGGTATTGCTCATGAAAAACTTGCTGAGCAGTACTTAAATATACTAAAAACGAACCCGTAATAAAGCCTGAAATTATGGTGAATGCAATAGTGGTTTTATGTTTGATAAGTTCTTTAACTCCGCTAACAAAAATAGAAAATGTCCATCTCTTTTTATTTTTTAGACTTAAGGTTTCCGGTTGTCTTTTAAAGAACCATATAGAAACGAGAATGCTAAAAATAAGTTGAATATAGAAAATTGCTTGCCAATTATAATGGTCTAGAATGAATTTACCAAGAGCAGGAGCAATCACAGGAATTAGTATAAACACTGTTGTTATAAAAGACATGATCCTTGCCATATAATTTCCATCATAAGTATCTCTAACCATAGCAATACTGATTGTGCGTGGTGAAGAAAGTCCGATACCTTGTAAAACTCTACCCAAGATCATAATTTCAAGGCTTTCAGCAAAAATACAAATAAGGCTAGCGATGATAAAGATTCCAAAACCAACATAAACTAATGGTTTACGTCCAATACTGTCGGATATCGGACCAAATAATAAAGGGCCGAGTCCCAAACCCAAAAATATCATGATGATGATCAATTGATTATTTTGCGGATCTTGAACACCAACAGCTATACCAATAATATCTAACGCCGGTAATACAGCATCAATGGCTAAGGCAGTGATAGCCATTAAAGATGCCATGAGCGTTACAAATTCAACATTAGAAATTTTTTGGTTTTGCATTTGGCAAAAGTACGTTATTTGTTAAGCCAAAGTTGTACATTGGTATAGAAATTGTGGGGTTTATTAATAACAATCACATAACATAAATAAAATGAAAACACTATTATCGGCTCTTGTAATTTTTATGATATTGATAAGCTGCACAAGTACTAAAATTATAACCGAGACACAGCGAAAAGAGCTTATATCCTGGGGCAATGAGAAGCCATTTGAGATTATATCTCACAGGGCGTTGCCCATGCCAACTGTTGCTTTTAATGCAATTGCTAACTCAGGTTTATTAGCACCGGGAAATTCTGCCAGTAACATTGATCTTATTGGTAACGCAAATTACTTTAAGGTGAAAGGGGATACCTTATCGGCATATTTACCTTATTTTGGAGAAAGACGATTTGGCGGTAACTATGGAGGTACTGAAGGCGGAATTCGTTTTGATGGAATTCCTGATAGCAAAGAAATTACTTGGAATGCTAAAAAGCAAAGAGTTGAAATGCGTTTTAAGATAAAGCAAGAACGTGATAATGAAATTTATGACATTCTGGTATTTATTTTCCCCAATCATACTACCAGAATTGATATTAACAGTTCTGAAAGAACACCCATAAGTTATATTGGTAATATAGAATCATTAGCTACCCAAACGAATTCTAAAGGGGATATATAGTTTTTGATGAAAGTTAGCTATAGTGTTATTTATCTATTTAACATAATATTAATTATAATACACATTGTGTAATCATAATAAGACGTTATGTAAAATAGCGTAAGTTATTTAAAATTATGGAGTAAAGTTTCACGGGCATTTCGTTGCTAACCGCAAAAATTTAAAACAAGCCATCGTAAGACGGCTTGTTTTAGATTTAACAGAAGAAAGCCTAACACTTATCTTCCATTTTAATCTCAATGATTATGCTCTTAACACGTACGGAATCTACTTTTTGATCCTTCGCTTTCAAACATTTAACAATATGTTTGAATTCAGGTAAGCATTCTTCACTTTCATCAGGAAGTTCTGGCAATCGTTCTTTTAAATTAGGATCGATTAAATACGTCATACCGCCAACAGCCATATGATTGATCAATGTATTGATATCAATCGGCTCTCCTTGAGGTGACAAATCAGATTTATCAAACTTTTGACCAGGGATCAAATTAAATGTAACTTTTTTATCAGCCCTTGCCGATAACGTAAACCTATTTGCATTTACATTATTGAACTTTATGGCCCAACCAAGCTTCTTCAGAACATCTGGCAGACTTACATCGAGCTCAATATCTACCACACGATCATAAGGATTATTAACCCAAAAACTACGATTGGTAAGCGATGCAATTAATCCATCAGCATCCGGTAATTCGGGAGAAACATTTCTTTGAGCGATATTATTATCGAATGGAACGAGTCTCCAATGAGGAATATCGCCATTGACAGTGTCTGCATTGCTTTCATCTCCATCGGCCGTAACACTGGCCAGTATACACTCGTGTCCTACATTTGTCGGAGTCCATTCGAATGGTCCAACCACCATTTCAGCTCCAGGTGCCAACGTACCACCCGGAAGTTCTGGGGTATCCATAGGTATCCAATCTACAGGCCATACAAGACCAGTACTTGGTCGACATTGATGTGCCTTTACTACTATATTTTCGGCGGGGCTTTGCCCACGGTTCTTTATCTTAACAAAAAAGTAATTGGTTACACCAACTAACGGTGTTTGGTGGCCAACAGTGCTATCATTTACTTGTGCACTCCAGATATCTGTTGTATTCCAGAAATTCTGTCGCCATTCATACTCACCGTTTCTACCATCGTCTATATAAACATCTACTTCGGGTGGCGAACCTGGTCCATCGGCCACATCAGAAGCTATTTTAAAAGCGCCTTGTTTTTCAAAAGCCCATCTTATAACCTTATGAAATGCACCTCCAGGATGCCCTTCGAAATCGGCATTGGTTTGATCAAAATCCATGATGGCAATAGCAAAATCTTGGGCACTTGCTGGTGGTGATGCTGCAGTCATAGACCCTACAGCTCCAATCATAAGAAATGAAAGATAACGTGCTGCAAATTCTCTACGGGCAAGCTGTCTGGCAGCATTGCTACTAATTTCGTCGCCACCAGTACTACGGTATGCCCTAAATACTGAGGTTGATAAAATTTGTCTACGTCGTTGGAAACCCGCTGTATCAAACGTACCACCCCAAGCCCAACCAGCGGCTGGATCACGGTCATGTCTACGAAGTCCTGCACCCGCATTTAAATATGGTGACCGTAAAAAACGGTCAGGCGCTTGTGATGCTGGATCACATAATACAACGCCCATAGCATCTCCGAAATTATGACACCATGAAAAGACACCATCGCCAATATTATTTTGTAAGCATGAATGTGCAAATTCATGAATGTTCACGGCTCTATCTGTGGCATGATTCACATTGCCAATCTGACTATATTTAAAACTAATAGTTGCGGCAGCAGCATCGTTTCCACTATGCGCTGCATTGGGTGTATTTGAACGGACGTCAACCGGTATTGGAAAGGTCGTCCCAGCAAAATAGTTACTAATTGTGAATCCAAAGTCTTCCACCATTTGATACAATCTATCTAAGTGATAATAGGCATTTACTGCTGCAAAATCATCAGAAGTTGATGTATAATCGAAATCATCACCTAACGGTTCAGTCGGAGGTGCAACACTTGGGCCTTCGAAATCTGATATGGTGATGAAATCACCATCCAATGCTTGTTCAGCACCTCCCCCCGGAGCATTAAGTCTTAAAAGGGGCTCACTGGATCTTGAAGGGTTTAAGTTGGCCGCTGAAGCCGTTGCCGTCAATGTGGTATCACCCGTTTGACGAACCGGATCATCTTTAAATACAAGACCATCTAGATTATGGTAAGCAGCTCTTGCATATAAAATATCTCTAGTGGCAAGATCAATAATGAATCTCCAATTCACCTCTCCAAAAGTTGGCATTTCCAAAGCAAAAAACACTTCCAAACATAAACGATGAGACCCATCCTCTATTCCCTTGACAGATTCAAGATTTAAAAAAGGGCTACCAATTTTATGATTTGCTCTCAAGCCAGCATGTTCGTTGTCTAGGCGTTCACTTTCATCATAACGGTAGATCACGAGATGCTGTTTATCAATTTTGACGAACTTAGATTTATTCTTCTCAGCATGTTGTTCAATTAATGTTGGAATTTCCTTTTCAAACTTGAGCATAGCCGGTCTTAAACTTTTCAAGATCGCATCGTTCTTTTTTGCTGAAATATTCTTTTCATCTAATTCTAAATATGGTAATCTTACATTTTTATGTACGGTGCTTGATGAACTAATAATTGAACGTTTATCCTTGTACATTCGAATATTCATACCACCTCTCCATACAGGAATTCCAAGATATGTTTGTTGATATGCCACGGTACGTGTATTCATGACTGTTTTAGAATAGGCATATTTCAAAAGGGATTGCTCTAAAGATACCTGCGGTTTAAACAATTCATTGGTTTTTGAAATGAATGCGTTCGTAAATGTGTAATGATCTTTAACATCAATAATGTAAGCTTCAGAAATTTTCTTGAAAGAATTACTACTAATTCCAGCGTCTTGCCTTTTATAAGGGTTTTGATGATGCCGTAATGAAATGGCTCTTCCATTCGGAAGACTGAACTTTTTAAAAGTTTTGATTAAATTTTTCATAATTTTTATTTTAAAATTAAAAGTGGTCGGTCGGTCGTCATTATAAGAGATTTAAAAAGTAGGATATCCTTATACTGTTTCTATTTCTAATCCGTGGGGAACTGCATTGAACCACACTAAAGTATTGCATGATATGCGAACTGATTCATAATTATTTCTATACAAAATTAATCAATATGCTAATGAAAGTCAACGAGGTTTTCCCCCTTTTTTAAGGGGTTTTTTCCTGAATTTTTTTGAGGGTTTTCCCCTAGTTTTAATAAAAAAATAGGTTAGATAAATAGAATTGAATAAATTTAAGGTTAGTTAAGATTGAAATAATAGTTTTTCAAGTCATTTCATACATATTTTGCCCTTCTCTACTGCCCTATCGCAAAAAGAGTGTTCTATTACATTCTAGAGAAAATTTTGATTAAAACTTTACAGAAGTGATGTGTATTATCTCGCTTTCGGCAAAGCAAAATAATATAACGCTGTCCATTATAACTCAATTTTGATTTATAATACGTCATTATGTAAAATTACTCGGCACAATACTTATTTTTATAAATAAGTCCTCGTGATGTGCTTCGCAGTTGTCAAAGTTATCTAATAAACCTGAGATAATTATCTAGTTTAAAAAAGTTTTATAGGCTTTATGTTGGGTTTCTGCAAGAGTATAATTTTTTTTGGCAATAAAAAAATCTATACACTTGCTTATTATTAGTTTCTATTTTTTTAGCCACATTTACTGTCCAGCTCTAACCTTAATTCTTTGGTATTAACCTTTCTTTAACTTGTTTTTAAGATCCTGTCTACCTATTATTGTTATTATTTCTACTGTTTTACCATTTATTTGATAATAAATACATCAACACCACAAACACATCTTCTAATCCCCTTACCTAAATAATCTATAGATGGATACAAGTAAGGATTTTTAGCAATCACTTCAAATTGTTCAAAAAAAGCAAAGAAATATTTATCTGCTTGTGCTTCACCAAATTTGTATACGCCAAACTCGTGGATTCTTATTAAATCCTCGTCTGCATCTTTAGATAAGACATAATTCATTTTTTAAGCCTACTTTTAGAGTCTGCTAAAATCTCTGAGGCTGTTCTATTACTTAATCCACTTTTCAGGCCTCTTTCAATCTTTGCACGTATATAATCTACTTCAATTTGTTGTTCTCTAGCTTGACGAATTAGATCATTAACCAATTCACTCTTACTCATATATTCTTCACTTTCAATTTGCGATTTTAACCATTCATCATTAGGTTTAGAGAATGTTATACTTTGTCTAGCCATAATTTTATATTTAATTGGTGTAAATATACATCATAAATGCACCAAAAACAAATAATTAAAGAAGTTTTTATACTCTCTTACTTAACCTGTTAATCCTTGTATTATTCCATTCCACACACATTCCACTACCCTCCCCCGTACTCGGGGTGTAAAATATCCCAGAAACATTTTTGATTGTGTTTTTATTTTAGATTATACTATTTTTCCTGTAAGAAGAAGGCGTTTTGCCTTCAATTTTTTTAAAGGCACTATTAAATGATGATAAACTACTAAAACCTGTATCAAAAGCAATGGAAGATATAGTGTAGTTTTTATTATCTTCATCTAAAAGCATTTTTTTTGCATCTTGAATTCTATAATAGTTTATAAAATCATTAAAATAAATCATTTCATACACCTGCCTGCCACAAGCACGGCATTTATGCTACTCTCCTATCCCTTCGACTGCACTCAGGACAGGCTAGCTTCGGGCAAAGGGTATTTTAAAGAAACTTATAGAAAGAAAAAAATCAAAGAAGATTTGAGGTAAGATCTTCGTTTTTACCAAAGCAAAGTTATTATATATAAATATTTTACTTAGCAATAAATAAGTTATTCAATAATAATAAGTCCAGAAGGTAAATGTTCGGTAAGTAATTCTTCAATTTTAGGAACTAACTCTAATACAGTTGAATAAAGTGAATCTTTTGTATCTAAAACAATCAAACTAATATTAAGCTTTTCCAAATTTTGTTGATGACTCATATTTTTATCTAAACTGAGTAATACACGAAAACCTTTTGTCTTCATACGTTTTAATAAATCATCATTTTTTATTCCAGTCCAACCCATATCAGGAACTGTTAATACTTCATGTTGTTCACTAAATCTATATTTTAACTTTCGAGGAATATTTTCGTCAAGCAATACTTTCATTAGTAGTTTCTAATTCTATTAAATAATTTGAAAGCAAAGAAACAATACGTTGTGGAATCGTCTTATTGACTGAAGGGTAATTATCTAAAAACTCTTGTATATTTTCACCACCTTTGATATAATCAAAAAGTATTTTTATTGGAACACGAGTGTTTTTAAAAACTGGTGTACCACCAAGTATCTCAGGAGATACACTTATATACTTATTTAAAGATTTTTTTAAATCCATGATAAACAAATTTACGATAATTAATCAGCATTACAAAAAATTAATATTATTTTAGAAAAGCCATTTCATACACCTGCCTGCCGCAGGCACGGCATTATGCTACTCTCCTATCGTCGGTACGAAGGGGGTGTTCTATTAATATTGTAAAGAAACATTTTAGAAAAAATAAGAATTAATAGATAATACTATTTCTAACTAATTAATCTCCAACTTATAGCCAATACCATGAATATTGATTAATTTAATAGAATCATCGTCTTTTAATTTTTTGCGAAGTTTAGAAATATAGGTGTCTAAACTTCTACCAACAAAAACACCATTGTCTTCCCAAACCTTTTTTGTCAATTCATCTCGTTTAATAATTTGATTTGGGTTGGCAACAAAAATGGCTAATAACTCGCATTCTTTTTTTGAAAGACTGATTTCTATGGCTTCTTTTACCAATTTATTTTGCTCTGGATAAAACTGAAAACTACCAATTAAAGTATGAACTGAATTACTTTCTTCAGCAATAGTAGTACGTTTTATTTTGTAAAAAACGAATTGTAATACCAAGAAAACAATAAAAGTCAGAATATATAAAAGCGTTTGTTTACTAAAGTAAAAAGCTGTTCTATAAGTAAACTTTACCTCTATTGTATAACAGTATTCTGGTAAATAGCGACCTCTACAAGGAATAATAGTGCTTTCATCTTCAGCACTCATTTCATAGCTATAGGCTACTTCTTTATCTGTACAATTAATAACTTCAACACGATAATTGTTAGGAAGATTTGCCTTTTCAAAACTACGTTTAACAATAGCAACCAAATTTTCAGGTTCAAACGAGAGTTGGTTTTGAAATGACAATTCATACTTCGATTTGTCTATTGCAATAATTGGCAACACCAAAGAGGTAGAATCTTGATTAGTAAGCAATAATTGATGTCCAACATCGCGTAATGAGACTTTTACTCTTTCAGAAAACGCTTCATTTTTCTCACTTGAATCTGAAAAAATCCAAATAAAAAATAAAATGACGATCAAACCAACAACTGAATAAATAGGTATTCTGCTCATAATTACCGTAAATAACCTACAATTTTATGACTTTTTACAACTGTTGACACTTCTTTTACATTTTTTTGACACTTTTAGCCTTTAGTTGATTTAGTTTTACTATCAAATTAAAAATATGAAACGAGCATGTTAAAAAATAGCGAACAGCATGTGGCCTTTGCAAAACAATAAATATATACACATGAAAACAATAAAGGGCATTAAATTAATGATTATCGTTTTAATTACAATTTTCAGTTGTGTTAATACTAAAGGTAATTCATCTTCATCTACTGATTTAAAAGTGAGTGCAATAAAACAAGAAAAGCTATCTATTTCACAAACTCTTAAAGAAAATAATCATCTACCAATTAAAGAACAAATTGCTCTTTACCTTAAATTAAAAAAAGAAAGTCCTAATGCGTATAATTTTGAAAATGAAGATGAACTAACTATGTATGGTTATTCATACCTCTGGAGCAATGAAGTGACAGAAGCCATAGAAATATTTAAATTAATAGTATCTCAATTCCCTAATTCGTCAAATCCTTATGATAGTTTAGGTGAAGGATATATGGTGAATGGGAATAACGAGTTAGCAATAGCCAACTATGAAAAATCACTAGAACTAAATCCTGATAACTTTAACGCAGAAGACCAGATTGAACGCATTAAATACCCAGAAAAAATACCAGAGACATTTGCCGATAAGTTTGCTAAAGTTTATTCGGCAAAAGAGTATAAAGACGATTTGGATCAATTGGGAAAAAAATTAATTGAGGTACATCCAAATGCATTAAAGTTTATTGCTAAAAAAGATTTCTGGAAACTAATTGAAGAAAAGAAAACTCTGATTACAGACAATACTACATACAGTGAATTTTACTGGTTTTGTAGTGAAATAATTGCCAGTATTAATTGCTCGCACACATCAATGAGTCATTCTTTTCAAGAAGCAGATATATTGCCAGTATCATTAAGGTTTCCAATACAAACACGATGGATCAACAATCAATTATTTATAATAGATCCTATAAACAACAAAAACAAAGTTGCTGTTAAAGATGAAATAGTAAGCATAAATGGAATTGTTGTTTCAGAATTGATAGATGATATTTACAAACACATTCCATCGCAAGGCTATATTAAAACAGCAAAAAGACATACTTTCAATACTTGGGCAACAAGTATGATTCCTTACTCGTTAAGTTTTCCTAATACTTATAAAATTAAAATAAAAGGAAAAGAAGGCATTATTGTTTTAAACAAAGCAAAAACAGTTAAAAATACTTTCAATAGTCCATTCAAAAAGCAATGTGATGATAACTTATGTTTAGAATTTTTAGACACAAATAAAAATGCTGTATTAACCATTTCTTCATTTAATTATTATCCTTGGAATAATCTTTCTTTTTTTAAACAATTTATAGATAATAGTTTCAAAGAAATCAACGAAAAAGGTATTGAAAATTTGATAATTGATCTTCGTTTTAATGGAGGCGGTTCTCCCGAATCCAGCATTCATTTATTAAGGTATTTAGTTAAAAAACCTTTTACCTATTATTTAGAGAGCGATGAAATTCAAAACCCATTTGAAAACACTTTTAAAGGAAAACTCTATTTTATAATAGATGGAAATGGAAAATCTACGACAGGTCATTTTATGGCACTAGTTAAAGATTTAAAATTAGGAACTATTATAGGAGAAGAGTTAGGTTCTAATCAATTCTGTACTGCAGGACAAACAATATTAAGACTTTCAAATACAAAACTAAAATTTAATGTTGCTAATGCAACAGCTAAACTTACAGTTACATCGCTTCCAGATGAGGTTGGGATTTTACCTGATTTTTATGTTACTCAAAGTATCGATGACTATTTGAATAAAGTAGATGCAGTAAAGAATTTTACCATTAATTTAATAGAAAAATAATTTTAAAAACAGTCAGAAAATGAACAAATCAATAACAATACTCCTATTACTATTAAATTTTAGTTATGCTAATTACAAACAACAATCTAACACTTCTAAAGACATTGCCAAATTGGAAAAACCAAAGGCAAGCATCACAAACGAAGTTTTAACTATAAATGATGAACTCTACACGCTTCAAATAAGAATTGAAACATCAGACAACAAACAGTATTTAGTTTTTGATATGAAACTTAAAAACGGTTCTCATTTTATTTCTCCTTATGCTAAACGGGATTTTAAAGGTAAATTCTTTATGGATTTAGGAAGTTATAAAAATATCTCTTTCGATGGAAATATTATAGAAACACCTCGTTCTGTAGAAGAAGTTGATGAGCATCCTTTTGTAAGAGGTACTGTAAATTGGGTTCGTGTAAACACAACCTATAAACAACTCTTAAACATTAAGACTAATGAAAATTTTGAAGTGTTTGGAAGAGTTAGATTTACTATTGAACCACGTTGTTCTTTAGAGGAAATACCTTTTGCGATATCTTATAAAAATGGTGTGATGAAATTTATAGATCCGAAGTGCTAATAAGAAATAAAAACGTATGAAAAACATTCTATTAATACTATTCCTTTTAGTAATTATACACGTTAAAGGTCAGGAAACAGAATTTCTATTCCCTCCTTTTAGCCCAAAAGGAAACATTTCTCAAATTGTTGGAAACACACTAATTGAAGTTGAATACGAAAGGCCATCAGCTCGAAAAAGACAAATCTTTGGCAGTTTAGTTCCTTGGAATAAGATTTGGAGAACTGGAGCAGGAAACTGCTCTAAAATTCGATTTAACAAAGATGTTGAAATTGGTAGTCAAAAAATTCCTGCTGGAAATTATTCAATATTCACAATACCAAATCCAAAAGAATGGATTATAATACTCAACAAGGATACAACTTTGTATGGTAGCTACGATTATGATTATAAAAAAGATATTGCAAGGTTTATTGTAATTCCTGAAGTGTCAAATCGGTTTTATGAGACCTTAAATTTCGATATGGAATTAAATCAGCATAATGCTAAAATGTACATTTCGTGGACGAACATTCAAGTGAGTTTTGATATTAAAACATCCACTAATACAGAAATTGAAAAACTGATTAAAGAAGAATTACTAACAGAAAAAAACAAATTATTTGACAATTATGCAGGAGCTGCTGCTTATCTATCTTTTAGAGGAGTTTATTTAGCACAAGCATTGATATTAGCTGATAAAGCTAAAGAACTTGATAATGATAGCGAATGGGTTAGCAGAATAAAAATTGAAATTTATGAAATTTTAAAGCTTTATGATGATGCATTTGATGAAGTTAACAAAGCTCTTAATATTCTAAAAAGAAAAAAAGACAGAGCTAATGAAATAAGTGAAATGGAATCAAAATATAAACAGATAAAAAAACTAAAAGAGAATTGAGTTCATGAAAACAAAAATATATAATTATATAAGCAGGTCTAGTTTCCTTATAATATTCTTGCTATTTAGCATATTAAATATTTCTTGTGGACAAAACAAGATTAGTAATCAAACCAAAAGCGATAAAATAGACAAACTCGTAAGTTTATATTCAGGTTACGAAGGTTTCAATGGTTCTATTCTTGTTGCTCACGAAGGAAAACTCAAATGGTATTTCCAAGTTTTCTGGAACTGTAAATATTTATGATTCTTTTGTTACCAAAAGACCTTTATTATTAAACGTTCGAGTAGAAAAACAAAATTGCGAACAAAATAACAAAACGATTATTTTATTCAGATTTTCACCCAAAGAATTTGATAATGTTATTTGGAATACATTAGAAAAAATAAAGATTCAGAAAAGCATTTGTCATTAAAAATACAACATAGTACTTAACAATTGTCGTTTATACATTTAACTATTCTTCCCCTAGTACTCGAGGTCACTTCGCTCCTATTTTATAAATTGGAGTTCATGAATGCTCTGCATTTCATTATATATGTCTCAAAAAACTCATTCTTCCTCCCAGTACTCTTACAATAAAAATTCCCGATTCAGTAGGGTAGTAAAAAATCATATGCGAAATATATCTATATCTAAATAACATTTTCTTACTAGTAGAAAGATATCTTTTACCATGATTAGGATTTTCACTTAAGAAGTCTAACTCTTTTGCCAATCCTATAGCGTATTTTTTAGATTGTTCAACCCCAAATTTTTCAATGGTATATAAAGCAATACCCCTTAGATCTTCTTTCGAGCGTACACTTAATATGTACTTATTTTTTTTGCTCATATTCTTTTATCGCTTCATCCCATATACTAGAGATTGTTGCATCAGAAGGTCCACTTTCTATGCCATTAATTAAAGCTTCTTGTAAATCAACTATATATTTTCTGCTTTCTTGGTCTTTACGTATAACATCTCTTATATATTCACTATCGTTAGTGTAAAACCCTTGTTCTATTAAGCTTTTTATAAAAGTATCTTGTTGTTCTGTAAATGTTATTGATTTTCTTATAACTCCCATTTTGAACCAAATTTAATATTATTGGTGCAATTTATGAAATACTTATTAGTACTCCTAATATAAATACATTTATTCCCACTCCACACACTATACTACTCGTCTATCGTCTTTTTGTGTAAAGAGTGTTTACTCCTACTTTACTATTTTTTATTTGAAGTCGTGAATGCTCTACATTTCATTACTATTGTAGAAGAGTCTTTTTTAGCTAAACTTTTTGAGAGAATAAATTTATAATCAGTTTATAATTGGAGCCTTACATTTAGTCATTTTTGAAATTTTTCCAAACGCGCTATTAGTATTTGTAATATAACTATCTACTACATTATTTATCATTGGAACTAATTGGTCAGAACGTGGTGAACCCATTTCACATTCACATTTATAGGTATAATATAACGCTAGCCAACTATACGCTTTCTGTTCATCTAAATCAGTAGCATTGCTAGACATTTCTTTATATGCTAATGCTTTCTTCCCCGGACATTTTACTGGCGTATTAGCTATCTTAGTCGAATCTTTTTTTATAGGTACAATTTGTTTAACAGCTATTACTTCTTTATCTGTCTTGTTTTCATCACCTCTTGTCATGTTTATTTCTTTAGCAGAAACTGAATCTGAGAGCGTTACTTTTGTAGTCTTAACACTTATTTTATCAACCTTATTTACAGGTTCAATTTCTTTAACCGGAATTACTTCTGAAGAAGCTGTTTTTGTAGTTTTAACATTTATTTCGTCGAATTTAGTTGCTGGTATTTCTATAGAGTTAACCTTAGCGTTGTATTTGACTTCCAGATTTTTTGCTTTTTCTTTTGTCTTCTTATCTATTAAGGTTACCGATTTTGGGGTATTAACAATATCATTTAAAATAGGATCATAAGACTTAAAATCTTTTTTTAATCGATAACCTAAAAATTGCCAATTGGTTAACTTTGGAGTTTGTCCTTCATAGAGATAGAGATATGTAGTAGTTGTTATGATCTCTTTAGACTTAATTTCTTCAACTTTATGATCACGAATTGACCAAACAAATAAGGATTGATCTAAATGTCGTTGAATAGAATTTGGCTCGTAATTTTTAAGATATTTATAATTACAATAATTATGTGAATATGGTTTTATTGGATTTGGGCTTACACTTATAGTCGCAATACCAACCCCACGTGGAACGATAGAACCTGAATATCCATTCTCAATCCCAAAAGTTACTTTCCAGATATAAATCTTTTCTTTAGAAAAATTTTCATCTGAGTAAGGATTACCTTTACATAAAACGAATTTTTCTGTTTGTTGAATTTCATAGAATATCTTCACGCCCTTTTCATCAGTATATAATGTTTGCGCAGTAGTATAAATGCTTAGAAGCAATAAAAAAATAAATATTGTGTTTTTCATAGCAGTATTTTTGTCTAATTAATTACTTAATTCTAAAGAAATTTAAAAGATGAGTAATACAGTTAATAAATTCCAAAGGTAAGTGATAAATAACTGAATATCAAGGGGATTTTTCCCCTTTTTAAAAACTTGAATATGTTTCTCATATTTTTCGTCACTCCTATTCATATAAAATAAGGCGACTATTTTAAAAAGATTCTCTATATTCACTTCCTATTTTTATATGCAATTTACCAATTGTTCTAATTAATGTCAGAAAAAAAGAAATTTGGTGCGTTTGCAGGTGTTTTTACACCTTCAATCTTAACTATTTTAGGTGTTATCATGTATATGCGCTTGGGTTGGGTTGTTGGTAATGCCGGTTTAATCGGTGCCATTATCATTATTGTTATAGCCCATGTCATTGCAGTAACAACTGGTTTAAGTGTATCATCAGTAGCAACTGATAAAAAAATTGGAGCCGGTGGTATTTATTATGTGCTCTCACGAAGTATGGGAGTTCCCATTGGTGGCTCTATCGGCATTGCAATCTATGTAGGAACCGCTTTTTCTATTGCTTTATATTTAATAGGTTTTGCAGAGAGTTTTAATAGCTATTTCGGTTTTGGAATGTCAGTCAACGATTTTAGAATGACAGGCACTATTGCACTTATTTCATTGACAGCTTTGGCATTAATAAGTACTTCCGTAGCATTAAAAGCACAGTTTTTTATTCTGGCAGCTATTATCATTTCGTTAGTTTCTATCTTTTTCGGAACACCTTACCATGCCCCGGAAACTGTACCGTTATTTTCAACAGAAGGCTCAGTACCTTTAGAAGTTGTATTTGCCATATTTTTCCCTGCAGTTACCGGTTTTACCGCCGGTATTGCCATGAGTGGCGATTTAGAAGACCCTAAAAAATCTATTCCTTCGGGAACCTTGATGGCTATTGGCGTTGGATTGATAGTATATCTTAGTCTTGCTATATTTATAGCATATAATATCAATACAGAAATATTAAAGACAGATTATAATATTTTAATGAAAATGGCGCTATTTGCTCCAGCTGTTGTTGCCGGAATTTGGGGCGCTACACTATCTTCAGCTTTAGGAGGAATTCTTGGCGGACCAAGAATTTTACAAGCCATGTCTATTGATAAAGTAACCCCTAAAATATTTGGTAAAGGCAAAGGAGTAAATAATGAACCTGTAAATGCATTATTTATGGTTTTTATTATTGCAGAAGCCGGTATTTTAATTGGTGAATTAGATGTCATTGCTCGCGTGGTTTCTATGTTTTATTTAACCGCTTATGGATTTATTAATATTTCTTATTTCTTAGAAAGTTGGGCAAACCCTGATTTTCAGCCTACCTTTAAAATCAAACGTTGGATTGGTTTATTAGGGTTCATTGCTTGTTTTGGAGTGATGTTCAAATTAGACATGATAGCAATGATTGGTGCATTAGCGGTTGTCGGAGGTTTGTATTTCTGGTTACAACGTAAAGAAGTGCATTTACAATCTAATGATGTTTGGCGAAGTGTTTGGGAAAATGTAGTGAATAAAGGTCTAAAAAAGATAGATGGTAAAGTTGATGAAAACTCTAATTGGAATCCTAATATTATTTTGTTTAGCGGCGAAAGCAAACACCAGTCATATTTATTAGAATTAGGTAAAACCGTATCTGGTCGAACAGGAATAGTTACTAATTTTAAATTGATTCTTGATAAGGAAAATGATAAACCTTTACGAAAGACTGAACAAATTATAAGAGATGAAACTTTTAAAGAACTAGGTATTTTTGCAAGACAGATAAAAGTTGATAATATTTATACAGGTATTACAAATATTGCTTCTACATTCGGGTTTTCAGGTGTTGAACCAAATACTGTAATGATGGGTTGGCCTAAAGGCTTAGAAGGTTCAGAGGAATATGCTAAAATGACAGAAATCTTATTGCACTTAGATTATAACTTATTGTATCTTGACTTTGATAGAAAGACAAAATTTGGTAATTATCAAACGGTTGATCTATGGTGGCGAGAAACGGATAGTAAAAATGCTGAAATGATGCTAAATATTGCTCGTTTTATCATTGCAGCGCCAAAATGGAACAATACAAGTATTAGAGTACTGTTTGTGAATAATAACAATGTAGATAGTACAATTATACATACTAAAATTGCCAAACTTGTTGAAGATCTTAGAGTAAATGTAGAAATTAAAATTATTAATAATGCTGTTGAACAAAGACCGTTTTATAATATAATCAAAGAACAATCAAAATCTACTAACTTAACTTTAGTGGGTATCCCAAATTATCAAATTGAAAAACAAACTGAGTTTATATTAAAAACAAATCATTTATTTGAAGCCATTGGTTCTACCCTACTAGTAAAAGCTGCAAATAATTTTAATGTACTTGATCTTGATTTTGTTAAGAGTGAATAGATGTTTAATTGCTCTTTTGTGTTAAACTCCCCTCCTTAATTCGGTTATTTCCTAGATAATGGCAATGAATAATTTTAAAAATAAGATTTACCTAAATGTCACATTGAGCGCAGTCGAAATGCTTAGAAATATCAATATAAAAGCCCTTCTCCCGAAGATTCGGGACGCTCAGGAGGGCATGTTAATTTAAAATGCCTTATTCTAGGAAATGACCCTTAATTCAAGGAGGGGTGGATTCCATCTCATGTATAATTAATATAACTTGTAATACAGATCGTTGGATGGAATTCGGGGTGGTTTACTTCAAACAAAAAACCACCAAAACAAAAGTCTTAGTGGTTTTTTCGATTAAGGTTAGAAATTGCTAATGTTTTAAAATAAGTCGGACTTTTTGTAATTGTCCGTTAGCAAAAATCTTCAAGAAATACACTCGATGAGATCGTAATCTCGATAAATTATAACGCAATACATTTTCACCTTCATTTAATTGTGTACGTCTTTGAAATACTTTTCTACCATGTATATTAAAAATAGCTATTCTAACATTTGTATCGACATTAGAATTTAACTTAATATTTAAGTGCCTTCTAAACGGATTTGGATATACTCTCAATCTAGTAATAGACACTTCAGCTGTGTCACCGCAAGATCCTAACACATCACCGTGGTCTAAATGTCTTTGAACTGCATGTTCTGATATACAAATAGTTCTTCCATTATGACAGATATGTACTTTTGGTCTGTTTGGATTATGACCACATTGAACATCTATAACTTCTACTGTAATATCTGCAGAAACTGTACAGCCATTAGCGTCAGTTACTGTTACAGTATAGGTTGTGGTTTCTTCCGGACAAACTTCAACGGTATCTGTTGTATCTCCACTACTCCATTCTATAGTATATGGTGCTGTACCTCCTTCTACTTCAGTCAATTCCAATATAGTACAAGCTTGTGGTTCATAGCCTTTATACACGGTAGTATTACCAGATGTTGTTAAAGTAATAGCAGATGTTTCTTCAATGATAAACTCTTGAACAATTCCGTTCTCTAATGCATCTGTAACAATTACATTATATGTTCCTGCAGTTAAACCCGAAACAGTAGCAGTGGTTTGACCATCACTCCAATTATAAGTATATGGTGAAATCCCACCGGAAACTGAAACAGTTGCTGTACCATCAGCTTCACCATTACAAGTTATATCTGTAGATGATGCTCCAGTAAGTTCGAATTCTTTTAATTGGAAACGTGCAGATACAGGAAAGTGATCTGATGCTGTAAATGGATAATCATTATCATAAAATTCATAATGAACTCGAATCGATTGATCAATATAATTGAAATTTAATTCCTCAGAAATTGTAATATGATCTATCATATTCTCTCTAAATACAAACGATCGCAATCCTGCTTCACTTAATGCTTTAGAGATCATGTTATAATTTGTGGTATCTGCAATATAGCTCTCATATGTACTCACTGTTGTAGTAACATCCGCAACAGTCACATCAACATCATCATTATAATCGCCTATTAGAATTAAGTTGGTATTTGAATAATGAGCGTCTAAACTATCTTTTAAAACTTCTACATCATATTTACGCATATCGTATCTATTCTGTGAGCTAGAACCACTATTTGCTCTTGCATGTAAAGCAACAATATCGAACTGTTCAGTCTGACCATCAATTGTAATATCTGCTTTCATTAAAAATGGCAAACGTCCGGTTGCATAAAAACGATCTGTTGTACTAGGATAACCGACCAAAGCTGAATCATCACCTCCATTATATAAAGGATGGATAGATTCTAATAATACTTTTGTTTCAAGTACATTTACAGTAGCTGTATTGTAAATAAAACCAAGTTTTTGTTTTACACCCGGATCATTTGGTCTTGAAACTGCCGGAGATAATACATAAGCATAACCCGGTAATTCGCTTACCATTTGTGCAAATAAGACATCATCAGAAATTTCTTCAACTGTATATATATCTGCATCTAATTGCATTATCACTGTTTTAACACTATCTTTTTGGATAGCATCAGACATAGGATTACCTGCCGGTGGTGAGTTTTGTTCATCACCAAACCATTTAATATTCCAAGTAACGATATCAAAAGTTTTATCTTTAGGAACGTTAATTGGTGGTGTTGGAGGTATATATGGTCCTGCACAAGACATATCAGCTGCCATACGAGGCAATAATTGATAGGTTGTAAAGAATCTACCTACAACACCGGTAACTTCACTACAAGTTTCAGGTTGTCCTAGACCAACTATCGCTTCAACGTCATTATCTATACGTAGTTGCCCACTTCCACTGCTATCAGTCAAGGTATAATTTGAATTTCCAAAAAGAATATCACCAGGAACCGGAAAGCTAGGATTGACAATTTGAACTAATTCTGCAGGATGGTTCATCAATTCACTCAATGTAATTGTTAATGGTACGATCTGTTGATTTGGTGTTCCGTTATTTTCAACTGATATAAGATTACTAATTTGAATTTGCTCATTGAACATACTTCTTGTTCCGGAAACTGAAATTGAATCACCAATCATAAAATTACCATCACCATGTACTAGTTCATCAAAAATGGCAATTCCACCTGTGGAGTCCTGAATATATGCAGATCCTGAAAATTGATCAGATACAGTCAATACACCTCTTACAGTTACCAATTCATTCTCAGCAGTATTTCTTGCTTCTAAGATTGAAATTGGATCTGGCGGCGGTATAATAGCTCCGTTTTCTGTCCCTGGTGTTGGAGTTCTTTGTGTATAAGTAGCAGTATTTCTTAGACCACCTCCGCCATTCGGAATACGTTGTGATGAATGACCGTCTTTATTTCCTAATGCTCCTTCATTGATTTGAGCCTCACCCGTGTTTAATAAAACTAATAATCCTGCATCATCACCATCATTGGTATCATAAACCAACGCATCTAATAAATTGTTGGTTGTTACTGCTGTACTTGAAGGGAAATCAGTTGCATCACCGATATATAAAGCAACAGCATCTGCACCATTTTGCAGACCATTAGTTGTAAAAGCTGCTAAATTAACATTTGCAACCGTAGCACTGCCTATTACAAAATACCCTTCAGCATTGGTTGATTGACCATCAAGATCAATAGCATTATAACTTGAATCATTATTTCCGTTATATAATACCAATACCAATCCATCTAGAGGTGTATTACCTGCACCACCATCGAACAATTCTACAAATTCTAAGGAATCTGTTCCCGGGTTATCTGCATCAACTTCATTAATAACAATAACGGCCGGTCCTTGTTTTTGGTAAGTACCGATTGGGAATGGTGTTACCGCCGTAGCATTGGTAGTTTCACCATCTAGGGCATTTGCACCACTAAATGTCCAATTACCAAGTATAAAGGTATTTCCGTCAGCACCAGTATCATCATTTCTGTAAGCCCAACCATCTTGATAATCCCACGGTTGTCCAGACCCATCGACATTAATGTCACCAAAAACATCAACCACTGTGCCGTTCATAAATAACTCTACAGCATCATCACCATTGATTCCAGCTGCTTGCGAAGATGTATAATTAGGTGCAAAACCAAAAAATGTGGTGAATCCCGGAGCTTCTGAAGCGATATAAATAAAACTTCCGGCTGTGGCAGCATCGGCAGGAAATGTAAATTCCTCTCCATCTGTTCCACCTCCGTTATTTGCTGCTCCTAAACCATAAATACTTAGATCTGAAATATCTTCAGTTACATACAATTCTATTGTTTTAGGAACTCCTCCGGTTAATGGTCCATCAAAAACGCCTGTAATTATCAAAGCACTTCCTGTTTGTGTATCATCTAGTGTAGTTATTGATACTGAATTGCTTTCTACTGATGTATTTCCGGCGGCATCAAGTGCAACAACCGCAAACGAATAATTAGTGCTGGCTGTTAAACCTGTAACATTAAAGGTTAGATCAGTTGTTGTACCTATTTGAGTTGTGCCATTAAATATTTGATATTCAGTAACTGCAACATTATCTGTAGCTGCATCCCAAGTTAATACTGTACCAGTTTGTGTAGTGCCAGAAGCAACTAAGTTTGTCGGTGCAGTAGGGTCTTCGGTATCTGCAACAACACCAGTCGTATTTTCAGCTCCGGGTGTTGGAGTTGCTTGTGAATAGGAAGTTGTATTTCTTAAACCACCAGCTCCATTAGGAATTCTCTGCATAGAATGCTCATCTTTATTACCGGCACCTCCTTCATTTATTTGAGCTTCTCCATTATTTAATAATACTAAAAGTTCGGCATCATCACCATCATTGGTATCATAAACCAACGCATCTAATAAATTATTGGTTGTAACAGGTGTACTTGAAGGGAAATCAGTTGCATCACCGGTATATAACGCAACGGCATCTGCACCATTTTGAATACCATTGGTTGTGAAAGTAACCAAATCAACATTAGCTACATTAGCACTTCCTATAACAAAATAGCCTTCTGCATTGGTTGATTGACCATCCAGATCAATTGCATTATAACTCAAATCATTACTACCATTATATAGTACCAATACTAAACCATCTAGTGAAGTATTACCTACTCCTCCATCAAATAACTCTACAAACTCTGCTGCATCTGTACTAGTTTGATCGGCATCTACTTCATTGATAATAATCTCTGCTACTACTGCTTGTCTTTGATAAGTTCCAGTGGGGAATGGCGTTGTTGCAGTAGCATTATCAGTTTGACCATCCATTGCATTTATACCACTAAATGTCCAATTAGCCAATACAAAAGTATTGCCGTCTGCACCTGTATCATCATTTCTATAGGCCCAACCATCTAAATAATCCCATGGTTGACCAGATCCATCAACAGCAATATCTCCAAAGATGTCAATCACTACACCACCACTAAATAATTCTATTGCATCATCACCATTGATAGCAGCGGCACTTGATGTAGCATTGGGTGCAAATCCGAAAAATGAAGTGAACCCTGTTGTTTCTGACGCGACATAAATGAAATCTCCAGCGACAGCAGAACCCCCCGAAAAAGTAAACTCTTCTCCATCAGTTCCGCCTCCATTGTTTGCTGATCCAAATCCGTAAGCACTTAAATCCGGAATATCATTTACTACGTAAAACTCTACAAATTTTGGTATACCTCCGGAAAGCGGTCCATCAAAAACACCTGTAATTATTAAATCACTACCTGCCGGTGGTGTTGTATCTTCTAAAGTTGTTATTGTAGCAGGATTGCTATCTGCAGAAGTATTACTTGCAGCATCAATAGCTCTAACCGTAAAAGTGTATTGTGTATTAGGTGTTAAACCCGTAACAGTATAAGTTGTTGCAGTTGCTGATGCAATTTGTGTTGTTCCATTAAATATTTGATATGCTAATACTCCTACATTATCTGTTGACGCATCCCAGTTTAAAACAGTTTCAGTTTGTGTGGTGTTTGAAGCTACTAAATTTGTTGGAATTGTAGGTGCTTCTGTATCTGTAGTACCTGAATTAAATCTATCTTCTGCTTGTGGTCCGCCCCAAATTGAAGTAGCAAAAATTGGGTTGTCAATAAACGGATTTCTATTTCCTTGAATACCTTCTAATAATACATTTCTATTAATTTCAACTTGTGATACCGGATCTTCTGCATTCCACTCTAAAAATATATCCATCATATCTGGATGGAAATTTTGTGTTCCGGTACCTACAGCACTTGGCAAACATTGGTTCCCATAACGCAAATACATATACATCATCATACGAGCAATATCTCCTTTCCATTCATCTCCCGGATACCAGGTATTTCCTCCTATTAATCCACTATTACCACTTCCATCTGTAAAACGGTGGTTATTTCGTAAAGAATTATACTGTACATCTGATGGTCTCAAATGATGTGCATCAGAACCCGGACCTGTACTCCCTAGATTAGGACTTCCTAAAGATCGGGGATAGGTATGTTCCCTATTCCAATCACCAACATTACCTCCATTCATATCCTTTCCTCTAGTTCTGTCATTGGTTATGTCAGCATCTGTATCATCATAACCATAAATTAAAAATACATTATTAGCATTTGTAGGGTCTAGATCGGTCTGTTTTAATGCATCCCAAACGCCGGGCGTATAAATAAGATTGGTCGTATGTGTGTTTATAATTAAAACAGCAAGGTCTGTTTTTAAATTATCACCGGTTTGTGTAATATCAGTTCCGTTGTAATAATTTGGGACTTGACCATAGCTATAAATTCCGAAAAAAATAAGTGTAGTCCATAAAAGAACTTGCTTGTAAAAGTAATTGTGTTTCATACGAATTTGAATTAAATAATGAGCATTATGAAGAGTTAAGTTGTAAAATTACGTAAAGTTTATAGAAATTAAAGACTTAAGTTATTAACAGAGTATTAAGAAATCTATAATTTATTATGATTTAAGAGGGCTTTAAATATAGATATGTTAATAAAATATTATACCCGTTGTGCATTTTGAATAATTAGATGAAAACTGATGTTGGTTCGAGTGATCCGCCAGAGGCAGATAGTATCGAGAACTATTTTAAAACGAAAAATTCTATTCTCGATACTAATTTTACTCATTTCAATCGTAAAATTCACTCGAATTGACGAATTTTACTCAAATTGCACAACTGATTATTATTTATAATTTGATTTAAGGAAATTCAACCCGTTCAATGACATAATTCTATCAACAATTTCATCAGCATCTAACTTATTTTCTTTTACTTTAAAACTGGCTGTTTTCATATAATTATAAGCATGTCTTTCTAAAAAATCAGCCAAATATGGAAGTTCTTCTGAAGTCCAAAAAGCATTTAGCGGATCAATAATACCATCAAAATCACTTCCAATTGCGAGGCAATCCCATGCAAATAACCCATCATTATCTAATATTTCTAAGATATGTTGAACTTGATTCCATAAGAGTTCAGAACGATAATGCATTATTTTCGAACGTTTCAATGAATGTTTGGTGTTTTTCAACGTCTGCTTACTTGCTATTCTCCTTTCATCTAATTGCAATCCGAAAACCCCCTTACTTTTTGCAATTCTAATAATTTCTTCATTGAAAAAATTAATCTCAACAGGATTTAACTTATTAGCAACTTGTGACCCTTTTTGTTCTTTATTAGTAAACGATTGTAATCCGTTTGCAGCACCATGACTCACAATAAGAGGTATGTTTTTATACTTTGGGTTATCATCAATTAATTTATAAAAATCAGCTCTGGAAGCTACACTCATATGTTTAAGGTCTATCAAAATACGTTTACCATTGTTAGTGCTCAATAATTCATGTGTTATTTTAATTCCCAATGAAGTGAATCCCGTATTGAGTCCTTCACTTTGATCAACTTTCTTTTTTACCAATTTGGTAAAACTTTCTGCATGACCACATAAGTGATTCCAAAAATGATGTGACACCGCTACAAAAAATGGTGGATGCTCCCAATTTTTTATCTTTTGAAGATTTGCCATAAAAGTAGCCTCATCGGGTGTCTTATTAATACTTTGATTCAATACATGCATACCTTCTATAGATAGTATAACACAAATAGTTGCAATCTTATCTTGATCTTGCGCCCTAAAAGCCTTTATTTCATTATAACTCTTAACAAGTTTATACCTAAATTTTCCTTCAGGAAGTTGTATGATCTTACCATCTAATTGTTTGTAAAAATCATATTCCATTTCAAGGTCTTTGAAATAATTATTGATGGCTTGTATAGCATCTATCCTCTTCTTCCCTACACCAGTAGCAAAATTGGCAGCAATGTCTCTTATAAATTCATTTTTTATCTTATTGACAAAAAACCATTTTTCAATAGGGTAAAGAGAAACGCAGATAATATTTACACCGCCTTTGGCCAGACTAGTAAAATTAGCTTGGGAAAATTTGGTCAAATTGATAATATAATTAATGAGTTTGTCTGCAAGAGAAGGTGGATTATACTTCCAGATACTGCTTGACCTATTTCTATGTGGATTGTTTCTTCCTATCGTTTTATAATTATAACTTTTACCAAAAGGTTTCATTGCAGAATGACAGTGAAAATCGATGTAATTATTTTTTTCGGTAGACATAGTTTTTTTTATTTTAGTTTGATGAATTTCTTAAAAATTTATCCGAATTTATTTTAGCAATATGGTTCATACTATCTATACCAATATCCGCAAGTAATTCTGCATAAAGTTCTTTCTCTGATTTATGATTTCTAACCACAAAAAAGTCAGTACCAAATAGAATTTTTGATGCTAGGTTTTTATTCGTTTTTAAAACTTGACTTAATAAGGGTTTTACTTCTTCGGCATGCAAAATATAACTGATATCTGCATACATATTCGGGTATTGTAATAATAAACTGCTAATAATGGTGAACCATTCAAAACCTTGATCCCAAATCCATGCAGGTTTACTGTATAGTGAAGGATGTTTACCATTTACCATTTTTTGTTCTCTGAATAATTCTGCACCACGATCTGGATTTTCTATTAACTCGGCGCTCAAATCAACACGGTCAGCCTCAAGATAGGACAGCCATTGTTCTTTACCACCATAATGTGCGAGATTTATTTTCAGTTCTGTTAAATTTTGGCTGATACTACCAGTCGTTTCATCATATCCAAAAAGTTGCTTCACTTCATCACTTGCATCACCTACCGCTTTTGCCAGATAATATTCTTCTAACAATACCAAATAATTAAGCGGATGCGTAAAGTTGATCTGAAGGTCATAGTTGGTTTTTACCTTAGTAATCAATCTATCATCATTGCTATCTCTAAAAATAGGATGATACATCCATTCACGTTTTATATTTCCTCGATAAAAGATAGTGCCTTCAATACAGTGTGTAGTTATTGGTAAATTATGCTGTTGACAATAAACCCAAAGTGGTAATAGGTCTTTATCAAAAGGATAATATCCTAATGCAGGATAAATTTTAATTCCTTTATAATGACCTTTTAATTCACCATTAGTGCTATCACCTTCTAAACAATCTTTTAAAATACAATCTTTAAGGATTACCCAGTTTTTCGATTCACCATTAACTTCCCGTTTTTCCCATTCCCAATCAAAAAACTTTCTACCTTTATTTTTCTTTGTATCTCCAACCCTTCTTGGATCAACAAAAACGAAAGGAATAAGATATTCAATATTGGTATCCTTATTTTCAATGCTTCTATTGATATCATTTAACTGTTCAAGGTAAGGTTGTTTCGGACGCCAGGCTTTCATATATTCCATATCCATAGGTAGAACTACAACTTTTGATCCCGGTTCATACATTTTTATCAGCCGATTAAAAATGCTCTTTTGTGTTTTGTATTTGGCGAACTCTGCTATCGTAAGATAGCGCTGTATAAACTGAAGCATCTTTTTTGAAGGCAAGTATTTCAATTGAGAAATTAGTTTACTTGCTAATGAGAAAAGTAATTTGAAAACCTGTGGATATAAGAAAAAAAGAGCAAATATAATAGCAACTTTATTGATAATAGAAATATTATCAAATAATAGATATTTGCCAAAGCTTGTTTCAATTATTGATATTAATCTTTGAAACCACGATGTAGACCCTCCTATTCCTGTCCAGTTGGCAATAAAAAGTATAACATTAAAGGTTAATACCAACGATACTATATAATTTATAAACCTTAATATAGGCGTAGTTTTAATAAATGAAATAACCTTTGTTTGAAAGGTCCAAAAGGGTTTAATAATATTCTTAATCCATTTATATAGTTTAAACAATCTAAATACAATGCCTATATGCAGTAAGTAATAAAATGGCCATGGTACAAATGTCTTTGCTATGAGAGGCGGAATATTCTTCTCTGTAAAAATATGTGTATGTATATTAATTAAAGGTAATTTACTCATAATATAGATTTTTGAAGCACCATTTTATAAAAGTACTATAGATTGTGATGCGTCTCCGACGGGCATAAAATTAAAGTCAAATGTGGTATCAGATGCTTTTAAAGTGATCAACTTATCTGCAATCATTTCAAGATGTTCTTTTTGATGATCGGTTAGATTGTCTTCAGGATTGGCACTGAACCAAAATGTAAACGGATCATTTACTTTACCATTATCACTTTTTTGATTATCTAAACCTCTTCTTGAATTAAAAATAAGGTCAATTACTTCGGCTTCAGGATTAGTATGTGTTCCATTACCACAAAAAACATAATGATCAGCAGTAATTTTTTTACAGAATTTTTTATCAATATTTGCCGAGGCTCCATGATGTTGAATTTTCAAGATATCTACATGAATTGAATCTGAGTTATTTAATTTCTTATTCTTTTTTAAACCTTTTAATATATCATCAGCGTGACCATCTCCTGTCAATAGAATAGATTTATTATCTGCTTCTATTAAAATCATAATAGAGGCTAAATTAGGAATACTAACTTCTCCTCTTTCTCCCAGTGATAGATCTATTGAACCGCTATTTATCAGCAATTGGGATAATTCTATACTTCCTAATGGTCGATCCAAAGAAGTCAGATTAAGGTTAGAATAAAACTCAATTAATTCAGTACGATGCTTTTTCTCCCATACTTTCCAATCATCTTTTAATTTATTCAAATCTGAAGTAAAAGGACCTATAATTGTAATAGTTAAATCTCCAACTTTATGACTGTTTTTCTTAATTGATCTTTGATTACATTTAACCAGTTTTCCGTTAAATTGAGGATTCAATGCAATGTTCAATTGTTCTGGTTGTATCCGTTGAGAAAGTGTTATTCCTTGTTTAATGCCTGTGGCCTTATTATGAACTTCTTCTAATAAAGCATTATCTAAATACTTTATCGTTGCTTGTTCAATAAGGTATAAAGCATTTGTTACTCTCGGCAGTATAGCTCCTAAATTATAAGATTTAGCAAACGAATTATGCCATATAGATTTAATAGCAGGCGGTTCTGGATGTTTCGGTTTCTTAAAATCATTATTTGCAGGATTGGTATTTTGATGATGATTAAAAACTCTCCAATCTGTTAAAAGCTTCATCAATGTTAATACACCTACAATATGGTCTGCATCAATATGAGATAAACATAAAAGATCAATGACTTCATTGTTTGCTTTTATCTGTTGATTCAAATATGGCGCAACTGAATTGTTAAAGCTAGTAGTCATTCCCCCATCAACTAAAATATTGTTATTCTTACCATTTCCGACCGGATGCGAAATTAATAGACAATCTCCTTTTGAGGAGCGAAAAATTGTTAGTTTCATATATTAATAATTTAATTTCATATTGATATATTAATTGAACCCATTATATATTTTGAATAATTAGATGAAAACAGATGTCAGTTCGAGTGATCCGCCTCTGGCGGATCACTCGAACTGACGAATTTTACTCAAAATGTACAACGGATTATTTGAATTCAAACTCCTATTCTGCTGTTATATCTTCATGATTCATTAATTTAATGGCTTCCTCTAAACATTCCTCAACATTAATAATTCCGAATCCTGTATCATTTTTCCAATCATAATTAAAGTCTGTAATTGGTAAAGATGTTCTTTTCATAATTCCTGCAATTTGTACAGATGTTAATTGAGGGTGCTGTGCCAATAAAAGCCCTGCCACACCACATGCATAAGGGCTTGCCATACTGGTTCCAGTTTTAGAGGTCCATAAGGCATCAGCACCGGTAAAACCACTAGCAGCAATTATATTTGTACCTGGAGCTACAATCTCTGGTTTTTTTCTATTATCTCTAGATGGTCCTTGGCTACTTGTAATATTTATTTTATCATTTTCAACATCATAATTTCCAACTGCAATGACATTATGTCCGCAGGCTAGAGAGTTAATTGATTTATTATCTACATTTGTTCTTTCACTAAAAAATGAGGGGAAATTCCAAAAGGTTTGAGCTCTTCTTACCGGGTCATCTCTTTCTATCCATGCATCAAAGCTTCCATCTCTTATTTCTTCACCAGTAAGTTTTACTTTCCATAAGCCCGCACGAACACCAACAATTTCTTGAATATTTAAATTCGGGCTTATATAAATTGCTATTTGATTGTTTCCGTTTGCAGGATGATATATCTTATTGTAGATACTAATAAATGAAAGGTCTTTTAATTGTTGATTTTCTATAAACTGCTGAGGACCAATAGGACCAATCCAATCAAGACCGGGAGGTTTGACCTTTACAGAAAAACGATCTTGAGGTTCATACCAAATTTCGAGCTCATTTTCTGATAAATCACTAATACCATTACCAATTACATGCCAGTCAAGGATTGTGTTGAGGCCCTTATTTGTAATCTTTCCAGAAGTATGAATTCTTCCCATTACATAACCAAAATCTTCTGTAGTGAGTCCTTTTTCTTGTCCGGCATTACCTGTGGCAACACATAAACAGCGCCCTTCTTCGGTTAATTGTGTATCAATCCATCTATTTACAGCAGAACTGCCATCATGTGCATGACCATTGGTTCCTAAGCTAATGTTTATTGAAATAGGTAACTTTTTAAGTTTTGCTATATTTAACAAATAATCTACTGCATCAGAAATTCTTGATGAATCTGTAAATGTTTTTGAACGGTGTTCATCTTCTGGAGGCAAGGAAATTAAAACTCCAGCGATGTATGCATGACTACACACACCGGTGTTTCCTGCTGCTATACCGGCAACATGTGTAGCGTGAGAAGAAGGGAATTTCTGTGATTGTGGTTCAATGGCATGAACGGGGGCACCAATTTGTGAACTAGCTTTTATAGCTTCATTCATTTGTTTTTGATCAATCACGCTACCATAGTCCAGATCTTGAAAATCTGTGCCCTTAAATTTTACATTTGGTGGTGATCTATGCATACCATTTTGATCCCATATAGAAATGAATCTGGTATTGTTATTTTTATCTAAAAAGTCAGGATGTGCAAAATCAAAACCACCAACGTCAATAATTCCTATTATAATATCTTTTGCATTATTCTTTATTTTTTTATTTTTAAGCTGTAATTCCAAAGGTTTTTTTTCAGTAGAAAGCGCAAAGCTTGTTAAGGGAGGTGTTAGCACCGCTTGGCTGCCTTCGATAGAAATAATATGTTTACTTTTTGCTAAGTTTTTAATATCATCAATAATAACTGTAGCTTTTATAAGATTTGCACAAACTCGTACATTCTTGATCCTTTTATTAATAACTGTTTTTTTTTCGTTAGGATATACTTCAGAGAGTACATCTTTCCAGCTACTACCCATTCTTAATTCAATAAAAACATTAGCCAATACCAGATTTGGAGGGTCTTGTTTTAAAGATTTTTTCTTAAGAACTTTTTTAGAAACTTTTTTCTTTGGACTCTTTATCAATTGATGAAGTTCTTCAATACCATCAGACACAGCATATTGATAAGACATCTGATTGGTTATATTCTTAAAAGTTTCGGATTCTAATACTACATTACTTGTTGCAATACACTTATTTGAGATTGATCTTATTGCATTTACCTCGTTACTCCCGTTTGCTATCATACGTAGTCGAGAATAAACCTTTGCCGATAATTCTAGTTTTTTCTTATTTTTTGACATCTTATTTAATATTTAATAAAAAGTACCTTTTCTTCTAAGATTTAGAACCTCTAAGGTAGTTTATAAATAAGAGCAAGTCAATGGGGATTTTTCCCCTTTTTTAGAACATCAGTTACCTAATGATTATTAATGACAAATATTATTACTATTCAATACGTTTGAGTATCTTTATCGTGATGACAAAACAAAATTTTAAATTAAAAGAAGGGCAACCTTTTATACCTTTAAATAAACTTTTACAAGTTTTAGGCATTGCCCAAACAGGTGGTCATGCTAAAATTATAATTCAGAATAAAGAAGTAGTTGTTAATGGAATTATAGAGACCAGGGTTAGAAATAAATTAGTAAAATCTGATCTTATTGAAGTTGGTGATCATTCTATAAAAATTTTATAATAGTTTGATTAATCCTCAGGAGGAAAACCATGAATCTCTTCAAAAATAGTATCAAAGTTTAACCTTAGATACGAATTGAGTTTTTTTTGATAATCTTCTTTAAGCCAAATAAGAAAATTATGTGTACTTCTACTTATACATTTTGCATATTTATGTATGCGGTGGTCAATATCATCATTTAGTAATTTGGCCAATATAAGCGCATCATAAACATCTTCACTATTTTCAATGCATATTTTTCCGTGCTGAACTATTGAACGCTCTAATACCACTTTAGAGGATTCTCCTTTAGTTGTAGCAGCAATATAAGTTGTCTTAATATCAAAATACACCTCATCAGATCTCACGAATTTACTTCGAAGTTCTTCTGGCATTTCATATCTAAAATTACTTTCTAATTCTTCATCGCTTAACAGTAGTTCTAAATAATAATCAGGAGACCTAAAAATAGATTGCCAATCTAGATCTGCTCCCCATGGACCAAATCTATGATAGTTATTACCTAGATCTATTACCGAAAAAGTAGGTTTATTATTTAGAATTCTAGAACCACGACCAATCATCTGGTAATAAAGTGTCAACGATTTTGTTGCTCTGTTCAGGATAATTGTATTTATTGTTGGCTCATCGAATCCAGTTGTAAAAATACTTACAGAGGTTAAGATTGCATCTGGTGTTTCTTTAAACCATTTTAAAATTTGCTGACGCTGTTTTTTGGTAGCAGTATTGTCTAAATGTTCAATTGGAAGTCCTGCAGCTTTAAATGTGTAATAAACCTGTATAGAAGTATTTATTCCGTTATTGAATATCAATGTTTTTTTACCTTCTGAATGTTTTTGATAAGTGTGCAATAATTTATCTAACATAATATTACTCGAATATAGATCTTCAGATGATTTTACAGTATAATCACCATTTGAACCTACTTCAAGAGATGTTAAACCCATATCATATTGAAAAACTTTTGCGCTAGCTAGAAATTCGTTCTCAATAAGTGCGACGATGGTTTCACCTACAATCAATTCATTATAATTGTCATTCATTGGCAAGTTCTTGTTAGAACTCAATGGTGTAGCTGTAACTCCTAGTATAAAAGATTTCTCAAAGAATTTGAAAAGTTTTGTGAAAGAATTATAATGTGCCTCATCTATGATTACTAAACCAATGTCAGAAATATCTAGTTTGTCATCATTCAAACGATTGTTTAGGGTTTCTACCATAGCAACAAAACAACTATATTGTTCCTGATCGTCTAGATTAGCTGTACTGTTTACTACTTTATTTACAACACCAAAACCGGTAAGCATTTCTGAAGTTTGATTGCAGAGCTCTACACGATGTGTCATTACCAACACTTTCTTGCTATGATGTTTTAAATATTGTCGAACAATTTCAGAAAAAATAACCGTTTTTCCTCCGCCAGTGGGTAATTGATATAATAAGTGATAGTCGTCTGGTGCAGTTTCAAATTTTTTAAATATTTGGTTGATAGCTCCTAGCTGGTAGCTATATAATTCTTTACCTGTTTTCTTTTCTTGCAATTCTATTGCTATTTCTGCCATATTATTTTTTATGTAGATTTACAAAATTAAAACATTATTATCTAAATAACGTTATATAGAGTTACCTTCGATTTATTTTTTTTCTTTTTTTGGCATAGGTCCTCTTAAATGAATAATCAATCCATTTAAAAAGTTTCGCAATATTTGATCACCACATTCCATATATTTTGGATGGTCTTCTTTTCTGAAAAGAGCGCCTAACTCACTTTTAGAAACTTTGAAATCTACCAAAGCACAAATTTTTACAATATCATCATCACGTAATTTATGTGCTACTCTCAATTTTTTAAATATATCATTATTTGTTAATCCCATAGTGCAAATTTAGTTTATTAATTGATTGTATAAAATCTCTCTAACAAAATATTAATTTATCTAATACATATTGAAGTTGTATTTTTATAACAATGTCTTTTTGTTACTATACATCTGCATTTAAAAGAATTATAAAATAATTTTTATACCTATAACCAATTGTTTTTAAAGTATTTATTGTTAAAAATGTGTTAAAATAGTACTTTGTAATACATAGTACTGTAACAAATTTAAATTTACCTCGTCTACTAAGTGTAATCAATTAAAAACAAAAATTATGAGAACTTTAAATAACTATCAATACAAATTAAAAATTAACACAGCTAAAGGTAACGTTTGGAATTTGAAAAGACGTTACAGCTAAACTTTAAAATTAATAACCAATTAAAAACAAAAATTATGAGAACTTTAAACAACTATCAAAACAGATTAAAAATTAGTACAGCTAATGGTAATGTTTGGAATACGAAAAGACGTTACAGTTAAACTTTAAAATTAATAACCAATTAAAACCTTACAATCATGAAAACTTTAAACAACTATCAAAACAGATTAAGAATTAGTACAGCTAATGGTAATATTTGGAATATGAAAAGACGTTACAGATAATTAACATTTTATGAATCAGTTAAATAATACGTTATGAGACCTATAAATCACATTCAACAAAGGGTAACTAGCTTCGTATTAAAGCAAATAAAGCTAAAGTACCACACAATAAACACTTGTAATTATAAAAAAGGCATGTTTATAGAAATAAAACACTAACCAAATACGTTTGTTTTGGCAATACTAAAGGCTAAATTTTAGTTTAAAACTAAAATTTAGCCTTATTTATTTAAAAGATATTGGTTTCTTTAAATTCAATCCCTAATACTTTTTGAATTTCATGTATTCGTTGTAATTCATTTGGAATAATCAAAGCAATCGAAACGCCTGTTTTTCCAGCTCGTGCAGTTCTACCACTTCTATGTGTATAGTATTCTAATTTTTCCGGTAGTTGATGATGAATAACAAAAGCTAAATTATTAACATCAATACCACGTGCAGAGACATCTGTTGATATTAATACTTGTAAAGTTCCTTTTTTAAAAGCCCTCATTACTTTATCTCGTTCTCTCTGTTGCATATCACCTTCAAGAGCTGCTACTGAAAAACCTTCTTCTTTTAATACTGAAGTCAAATTTTGTGTACCAGCCTTGGTTCTGCAAAAAATAATACCTCTTTCCTCTTGCCTTTTATCTAATATTCGAGCCAAAAGTCCTGCTTTTTCTTTTATGGTAGTTTTAATATAACGGTGCTCAATATTTGCATTGACCAACGCATTTTTATTAACTTCAACCCGAATAGCTGACGGTGACATATAGGTTTTGACAATTCGTTGAATTTCTTCAGGAAAGGTTGCAGAAAATAACCAAGTATTTCTTGAACCTCCGGTATATCTTAAGATTCTATTTAGATCTTGTTTAAAACCCATACTCAACATCTCATCTGCTTCATCTAATACAAGTGTTGTAATATTTTTTAAATTTACCTCTCCCCTTTCAATCAGGTCAATTAATCTTCCAGGCGTAGCAACAATAATATGAGTGGTTCTTTGTATTGATTTTATTTGTTTTTCTATTTTTTCTCCACCATATACCGCTTCTACAAAAATTTTGTCATCAACATATTTTGTAAACTTAAATAATTGTTTTTTTATTTGTTGTGCCAATTCTCTTGTAGGAGATAAGATCAATGTTTGTACGACCGGAGAAGTTACATCAATATGATGTAAAATAGGCAATCCGTAAGCCGCAGTTTTACCTGTTCCGGTTTGAGCCAAGCCAATAAAATCAGTATCAGATGCTAATAAAACAGGAATTGTAGCTTCTTGAATTTCTGTTGGATGTTTAATTCCTAACTCCTTCAAGCCTTTCACAAAATCTTTACGGATTCCGAGGTCAAAAAATGTAGACATACTTTTTATTATTTTGCTTAAAAATGCAAAAAGCACCATATTTATGGTGTTTTTTTATGTATTTAAGATTACTTTATGAAGTTATCTCAAGGTAAGAGATTTAGATTTTCTTAACACGGACAGCATTCATCCCTTTTTGGCCACGTTCAAGTTCAAAACTTACTTTGTCATTCTCTTGAACTTCTTCTGTCAAACCGCTTACATGCACAAAATATTTTTCTTGAGTATCTTGTTCTTGAATAAAACCAAAACCTTTTGAAGTGTCAAAGAATGCTACTTTACCTTTTCGAATAGGATCAACAGCATCTTCTCTATCCTCCATTTTAGGAATACCAAGTTCTATACTGGAAGCATCTACTTTTATCTTCTTTGTAGGATCTGGTGGCGTGTCAGTAAGTTGCCCAAATTCATCGACATAAACGAACATATTATCAAATCCGGTACCTTTAGAGTTTGAAACTTTACGTTCTTCTTTTCTTTTTAGTTTATCTTCACGCTTCTTTAAACGCTTTTTTTCTCTTTCTTTTTTACCAAAGGTTTCTTGCTTTTTAGCCATTCATTTTTAATATTAAAGTAGTTTCTACTAGTTGTAAATATTTATAGGATTTCGGCAAAGATAAGATTTCTATTTGATTTTAAAAAAATAGACTCATTATTCAAAATATAAGCTTGTATAAAAGCAAAAAAATAGTGGAGCTAATTAACTCCACTATCTTATAACCTGAGTCCGACCTAAGATTTAATTTACAGAATCCTAAGAAGAGGTGAGATTTGAAGTGTAAAATTAAAAGGAATATCTAGATATTTTAATAATTTTACCCAAAAAGAT
>VAPL010725905.1_pt1 | contig 42567 bp, 43 predicted proteins | sample 3395061 | NCBI WGS metagenome assembly VAPL01 (sample SAMN08290444, study PRJNA428436) | hydrothermal vent metagenome | isolation source: Deep-sea hydrothermal vent chimney 2 | place: Pacific Ocean: Juan De Fuca Ridge | depth 2182 m m | reverse complement strand
TTCAACGGATACATCAATGCCTCAGGAGGCATAGGAACAGGAGGTAACGACAGTGTATTAAACGCAGAGCGTTTAACAGCCTACGGCAACCTCACAAACATTGGCTCTATTCAAGGAGGTGAACTTAGTCTTACCACCGCAGGCACCTTTGCCTCAAAGGTTGACTACACTACGGGGTCTTTCCCATACTCCGTCTCCACCGCAGACCTCAACGGCGACGGCAAGGCGGACCTCGCGATGGCAAACTATCTTTCCAACACAGTCTCCATCTTCCTAAACAACGGCGACGGCACCTTCGCCTCAAAGGTTGACTACACTACTGGATCTGGTCCATTCTCCGTCTCCACAGGCGACTTAAACGGCGACGGCAAGGCAGACCTTGCGGTGGCAAACTATTCTTCTAATACCGTCTCAGTCTTCCTAAACAACGGCAATGGCACCTTCGCCTCCAAGGTTGATTACACTACGGGAACCTATCCAATCTCCGTCTCTACCTCGGACCTCAACGGCGACGGCAAGGCAGACCTTGCCGTGGCAAACTATAATTCCGCCACCGTCTCAATCTTCCTAAACAATGGCGATGGAACCTTCACTTCAAAGGTTGATTACACTACGGGGTCCAGTCCATACTCCGTCTCTACCTCGGACTTCAACGGCGACGGCAAAGCAGACCTCGCGGTGACAAACTCTGGTTCCGCCACAGTCTCCATCTTCCTCAACAACGGAGACGGCACCTTTGCCTCAAAGGTTGACTACACTACGGGGTCTGCTTCATACTCCGTCTCCACCGCAGACCTCAACGGCGACGGCAAGGCAGATCTTGCGGTGGTAAACACCACCTCCAACACAGTCTCTGTCTTCCTAAACAACGGCGACGGCACCTTCGCCTCCAAGGTTGATTACACTACGGGATCTGCTCCACGCTCCGTCTCCACAGGCGACCTCAACGGCGACGGTAAGGCGGACCTTGCAGTGGCAAACACCAGTTCCAACACAGTCTCCATCTTCCTAAACAACGGCGACGGCACCTTCGCCTCCAAGGTTGACTACTCTACGGGATCTAGTCCACACTCCGTCTCCACTGGCGACCTCAACGGCGACGGCAAGGCGGACCTTGCCGTGGCAAACGTTGATTCCGCCACCGTCTCCGTCTTCCTAAACACCGCCACACCACTTCTCTTTGCCTCAGCATCATCTGGAACCTCAGGTAATGTGGGTATAGGAACATCATCCCCATACTCCAAACTCTCTGTAGCAGGTAACGGAGTGTTTGATGGAACAGTAACAGCAAGTATCTTCACCTCAACCTCAACAACAGCCACATCAACATTCGCAGGGGGGCTCAATATCGGCTCTGGTGGGCTTGTGTATGACTACTCAACGGGGAATGTTGGGATTGGGACTGCGAGTCCGGGAGCGATGCTGGATGTGAAAGACCCAAATTGGACTGGTGGTGGAAATAATAATGTTTTTCAATTAAAAGATAATAGTGGTGTTGTAAGGGCGTCTGTTAATAAATATGGGCAGTTTAAATCAAGAGGATATGGGGCAAGTGGAGCATTTCTTGCTTATGATTCTTCTGGTTGGCCAGTAATGAAGATGAATACTAATAATAGTCAGTTTTATATTGAGCTTCTGAATAGTTCCCACATTTCTACCCTCCTTTTAAGTGCAGGGGGGGATACTTATTTTAATGGCGGTAACATCGGCATTGGGACGACCTCTCCATCAGTAAAATTAGAAGTAAATGGCGCTGATACAAAAATCTTGGTTACAGGTTCAAGTGGTGCGGCGATTCAACTTAAAAAATTAGGTAGTCCTGATGTTTGGTCAGAGTGGCAACAAACTGGTAGTGGCACAAGACTCAATACAAATGATGGAATTACTACCCGTGCTGATTTAGTTACTATCACAAATTTGGGTAACTTTGGCATTGGTACGACGACACCAGGGTTTCTCCTTGCTGTTGAACGCTCGGGTACAGGTGCTGTAGCCGGTTTCACTAATAGTAATGGTACTTGTTCTATTGACCCTACTTCAACCGCTCTTGTTTGTTCTTCTGATTCACGGCTTAAGAAAAACATAACGAAGCTTGAGTATTCTTTAGATAAAGTATTACAGCTTAATCCTGTACGGTTTAATTGGCTAAATGCGACAGGAACAGATCCTCTGCAAATTGGACTCATTGCACAAGAAGTTCAAGAATTTTTTCCGGAGTTGGTGCATCTAAATCCAGTTGATGGTTATTACGGACTCTCATACGCAGGCCTTACTCCGATTCTTGTAAACGCTATTCAAGAGCTTGATCTTAATCTTGAAAGTATTGCGTCTACGACTGCAAGCTCAACTCCCGCTTCACAAAGCTTTGCGTCAAGTTTTTTTGATAATCTTTTTACTCGGATTACAAGCTGGTTAGGGGATACAACAAATGGGATTAAAGGAATGTTCGCAAATGTATTTTATGCAAAAGAGAAAATCTGTGTTGATGGGGAATGTCTTACAAAAGATGATATTCGTAAAATACTCAAATTAACAAATGGACAGACTTCGTCTGAGGATACCATAGACGAAAGTTCTTTATCAGAAGAAAAAATTCTTGAGACAACCCCACTTCTCACTCTTCTCGGCAACAACCCAGCATATATAGAAGCAGGACAAACATACTACGATGAAGGAGTAGCGACAACGACAGAAGTAGTGGGAACATCAACCCTCCTTTATATAGTAGATGAAGGAGGACCTACAGGAAACCTCAACTTTTATACAGATCAGTTTGGTGACCATTACATATACTATGTAATAACAGACTCAGTAGGGAATGCCGGCACAACCACACGCAAAGTGATCGTCTTTGAAGCAGGGAACCCTGAGTTTGCAAATGTAGTAATTTCTGGTACACCTATTGCTACAACAACAACTAACTCTTCCACAAGCACAACGCCAGTGGTTACAGAGACTGCTACCTCTACTGATACTGTTGTAGAAACTACAGATACTACAGAGGACACATCAACAACCACAGAGGATTACAATGCTACTACAACAACAAAAAGTGAGTAATGGTCAAAATTAGAAGACAGTAATTAGCTAATTAAAACAAATATCATACGAATGTCGCATGGTTAATTATTGTGGACCCAAGCCTGCCAGCAGACCATGTGGTAGTGATTTTCTCTCTTTGGTTGAATGCTATATTTTGCAGTTACATCAAAACGTGTGCATACGATTCAATTCCTGCCGTCGTTTTATAACGACAAAAGAAAGATCTCACTTAAAGCGAGATCTTTCTTTCATTATGGTGGACCCGACAGGAATCGAACCTGCGACCTCCTGAGTGCAAAACAGGTGCTCTAGCCAACTGAGCTACGGGCCCATAATATCTTATGGATGCTTTATGTGTCGAGAGTTGCAACATTTAGGCTAGTGTGCGGTCGAAACCAAAGCGTTAAAAGATTATACTTCATTTATAAAGATTTTCAATAGGCTTTTTAGTATTTATGTTAACCAAAAACCTTTAAGAAGAGTGGGGCTCATGCTACAATACTCGCTCAATGGAAGATGGAATACACATAGCCCTGAAGCCAGAAGTGCTTACTGAAATAGCTGGTATACCTATTACCAACACACTTTTAACAAGTTGGGTGGTTATTCTTATTTTGGTATTGATAGCTGTGTTGGTTGGACGCAAAGTAAAACTTATTCCAGGGAAAATACAAATAGTCTTTGAGTTTCTCTTTGGTGGGATACTTGATTATATGGAAGAGACGTTGGAAAGTAGAACATTAGCCGTACGTTTTTTTCCATTGATAGCTACGTTATTTTTGTTTATTTTTGCTTCAAATATTCTTGAGTTCACTCCTGGTATAGGTAGTATAGGTCTTTTAGAAACATCACAAGGGAATACAGAATTTATTCCTTTGTTCAGATCTGTCAGTACAGACTTGAATATAACACTGGCTTTAGCATTGATTTCATTTTTTGTTATTGAGTTTACAGGAGTTGCTGTGCTTGGTTTCTTGAAATATGCTGGAAAATTTGTTAATTTTAAGTCCGTGCTCGGTTTTCTTATAGGGATAATTGAGCTCTTTAGCGAAGTTGCTCGTTTGATCTCTTTTTCTTTTCGTCTTTTCGGTAACATATTCGCGGGAGAGGTGTTGATTCTGGTCATCACTTTTTTTGTCCCTGTATTGCTTCCGGTACCGTTGATGTTGTTTGAACTTTTTGTAGGGTTTATGCAGGCGGCTATTTTCTCTCTCTTGACTCTCTTTTTTATAAAGATTGCCATAACTCCGGCTGAAGACCATTAAAAAATCTCTAACAGACAATAGACGAAATTACATTAAATTTATTAAAAATTAACTAATCAATCATTCATTATGGATCTTGAAGTAGCAAAAACACTCGGCATGGCTCTTGCTGTTGGTTTAGGGGTTATCGGCCCAGGTATAGGTATTGGTCTAATTGTAGCTAAAGCTCTTGAAGCTATTGGGCGTAATCCAGAAGCTAGTGGAAAAGTTCAAGCGACCATGTTTATTGGCATAGCTTTTACAGAAGCTTTGGCTATTTTTGCACTCGTTATTGCCTTCATTGTTAAATTTGTTTAAAGGTTTACTTTTGCGTAAGTTATGGAAGAAATCTTAAATATTTTTGGCATTGATGTACGTCTGCTTATTATTCAGGCGTTTAATTTTGCTGTTCTTTTATTGGCACTTTGGTATTTTTTATATCGTCCTGTCATAGGTATACTTGAAAAACGTAAAGTACTCATAGAAGAAGGTGTCTTGGATGCCCAGAAAGCAAAAGATGAGAAAGAGAAAGTCTTAGCAGACAGGGAGTCTATTTTAGTAGAAGCAACAAAAGACGCGAGTATTCTTATTGACCGTGCAAAAGAAAGGGCTGGTGAAAAAGAAGCAACCCTTCTTAGTATTTCTGAAGAAAAAAGCAAACGTATTCTAAATGAAGCTCACGCTAAGGCAGAAGAGGAAAGAAAATTGATTTTAGAGAAAGGAAAAATTGAAATAGCTCGTATGGTTGTACTTGGAGCGGAAAAGATTTTAAGAGAAAAAAAATAATTATGAATTCTTTAGCACAAAATTATGCACTGGCTCTTAAATCAATCAAAGGAAAAAATGCTGTTAAAAACTTAGTAGGTTCTTTGAAAGAAAAAGGATACTTAAAACTTTTGCCTTCTATACTTATTGAGTATAGAAAATTGCAAGAAGATTCTAGTAAAAAAGAAGCTACATGTATACATGTAGCTAAATTACAAGACGCAAAACTTTTTGAAAGAGAAATACAGCAGTCTGTTAAGAGGTTATCATTTGATTTGGAAAAATCAAAGGTAGTTGAAAATCAATCTATTATAGGCGGTTTTATAGTAGAAAAAAATGGATATGAAATTGACAAGAGTTATCGTAGTAGGTTGGTGAGTCTTTATAAACGTCTTATGTCGGTCACAGTAGTTTAGTAATTTATTTTATTTAAAAACTTTCATGGATACAGTTTTAATTGAGAAACTAAAAAAAGAGATAGAAAATTTTGCATTAGATAATAATGGAGAAATTTTAAGCACTGGTAGGGTTGTTCGGACGGGAGATGGAGTGGCTGAGGTGGAAGGGTTGTTGGATGTAAAAATGTCCGAAATGGTTATTTTTGAAGAAGGTAATGATGAGTCTCTAGAAAATACTCTCAAGCAAAAAAAATCTGTCTATGGGCTAGTCCTTAATTTGGAAGAAGAATATGTTCGTGTAATTATTTTGGGTGATATATCACGCGTACGAGAGGGAATGAAAGTAAAAAGTTCTGGAGAAATTCTCTCTATTCCAGTGGGAGACACACTTGTTGGGCGGGTGGTGAACCCCTTAGGAGAGACTTTAGACGGAAAGGGTTCATATGAGGGGGTAAAGCAATATCCGATAGAAAGAGAAGCTTATGGTGTTATAGATAGAGAGTCTGTAAATACGCCACTTCATACGGGTATAAAAGCAATTGATTCTATGATCCCAATAGGGCGCGGACAGCGCGAACTTATTATAGGAGATAGGTTTACTGGCAAGACGACAGTGGCTGTGGACACTATCTTAAATCAATTAAATGAGTCTAAAGAAGACCGACCAATTTGTATTTATGTATCAATAGGGCAAAAAGAGTCTAAGACTGCGCGTATTGTGGCAGATCTCACAGCAGCAGGCGCAATGGAATATACGATTGTGGTAGATGCTCCAGCGTCTGCTCCCGCCGCTCTGCAATTTCTTGCACCTTTTGCCGGAGCAGCTATAGGAGAATATTTCATGGATAGCGGTCGTGATGCTCTTGTTATTTATGATGATCTTTCAAAGCAAGCTGTTGCGTACAGAGAACTCAGCCTACTTCTCCGCCGTCCCCCAGGACGAGAAGCGTATCCTGGAGATATTTTCTATCTGCATTCTCGTCTTTTAGAGCGTGCCGCGAAACTTTCTAAGGCACAGGGAGGAGGGTCCCTAACAGCTCTTCCTATAATAGAAACACAGGAGGGAGATGTGTCTGCCTATATTCCAACAAATGTTATTTCTATTACAGACGGACAGATTTACTTGGATACAGATCTTTTTAATCGTGGAATGAAACCAGCCATTAATGTGGGTTTGTCAGTTTCGCGTGTAGGGTCTTCTGCGCAGACAAAAGCAATAAAGAAAGTGGCTGGAAAGATTCGTATTGAACTAGCGCAGTTTCGTGAACTTGAAGCGTTCGTGCAGTTTAGTCAAGATCTTGACCAGGATACAAAAAATCGTATTGAGAGTGGAAAACGTCTAACTGAAGTATTAACTCAGGATAAAAATCATCCTATAGGTTTTGTACAACAGGTAGCTATTATCTATGCAGGAGTAAATGGCTACCTTAACAGTGTCCCAGTTGAAGCGGTCAGAGATTTTGAAGAACAGTTTTTTACGTACTTAGATACATACTATTGTGAATGGCTTACTAGTCTTCAAAAAGAACGAGAACTTACAAACGAACTAGAAAAAGAGCTAGTTAATGCGTTAGAGAAATTCAAGGATACGAATAAGAATTTCAAAGATGTGGAAGCAATGGAAACTGAGAAAAAATAGAATACTGTTGATATGTCACTTAAAGGTATAAAAAATAAAATTCAAGGCGTTGACAAGACTTATAAGGTAACGCGAGCGATGGAGGCAGTTTCTGCGGTGAAGATGCGAAAAAGCCAAGAAAGAGCTTTGACGGGCAGACCTTATGCAGTTGCAGCGCTTTCAATACTCCATCGGGTTGTTGGAAGCCGCGATCTCTTACATCATCCACTTTTGAATAATCGTGATGTGAAGAAACTTGGAGTGATTGTTATAACTAGTGATAAAGGTTTGGCAGGTAGTTTAAATAGCTCTGTTTTACGTAAGACAGAAGAATACATAAAAAATAGTGGGATAAGGAAAGATAAGATTGGTATTGTTTCGCTTGGAAGAAAGGGTTACGATTATTTCTCCAAAAGAGGCTATCTAGTTTTAGAAGATATAAAAAATTTAGGAGATAGTGTCACAAAAGAAGAACTTTCTACTCTAACAAAAAACACTGTAAACTTTTTTATGGACGGTTCATTTGACAAATTTGTTGTGTCTTATAGTCATTTTAAGTCTACTTTTGAACAAAATGCTGTAGTACGGCAGGTGTTGCCTCTTTCAGTTAAAGAAATAGAAAAAACAGTAAAAGAGATTCTTCCAAAAGAAGGTAAGTATTCAACAATAAATGAAGAGGACAGAACTCATGAGCTTTACACTGTGGAGCCAGATCATGAGACTGTCTTAAATTCTATACTCCCTTATTTACTTCAAGTTAAGTTGTATTATAGTCTTCTGGAAGCTAAAGCATCGGAGCATTCAGCGAGAATGGTTGCTATGAAAAATGCTTCAGATAAGGCTCGTGATTTATCAAAAGAATTAACTCTTTCTTTTAATAAAGCGCGACAGGCGCAAATAACACGTGAGGTAAGTGAAATTGTTGGTGGTATTGAGGCAATGAATTAATTACAAGAATAGATTTATTTTATTTACAAAAAACATGATAGGAAAAATTACACAAATCATAGGACCCGTAGTTGATGTTCATTTTGATGGAGACGTGCCTAAAATTCAAACAGCACTGATTATTGAAAAAAAAGACAGACAGAAAGAAATTGTTCTTGAAGTAGCTCAACATGTGGGGCTTAACCATGTACGTTGTATTTCTCTTTCTGATACAGCTGGATTGGTCCGTGGAGAAAAAGTTAAAGATACAGGATCCCCCATAAGTGTTCCAGTGGGGGAGCAGTCTCTAGGGCGCTTGTTTAATGTTCTTGGAGAAACTATTGATGGGAAAGATGATTTGAAAGATACTTCTCTTCGTTCTCCTATACATCGTGAAGCTCCTTCATTTACAGAACAGAGAACAAAAGCTGAAGTTTTTGAAACTGGGATAAAGGCAATAGATCTTATGACCCCTTTTATTAAAGGTGGCAAAGTTGGACTTTTTGGTGGCGCTGGTGTGGGCAAAACAGTTCTTATTCAAGAGTTAATTCGAAATGTCGCTACTGAACACGGAGGATACTCTGTGTTTGCTGGTGTGGGAGAGAGGGTTCGAGAAGGTAATGACTTGTATCATGAAATGCGAGAGTCTGGAGTTTTGGAAAAAACTGCTCTAGTTTTTGGACAAATGAATGAAGTCCCAGGCGCAAGAGCTAGAGTTGGGCTTTCTGGACTTACTATGGCTGAATATTTTCGTGACAATATGGGTAAAGATGTTCTTTTCTTTATGGATAATGTATTTCGTTTTATTCAAGCTGGTTCAGAGGTTTCATCATTGCTTGGACGAATACCAAGTGCTGTTGGTTATCAACCCACTTTGGCTGAAGAAATGGGACAGTTGCAGGAGCGTATTACTTCTACAAGCAAAGGTTCTATTACTTCAGTTCAAGCAGTTTATGTACCTGCCGACGATCTTACAGATCCTGCACCAGCTACTACTTTTTCACATCTAGATTCAACTGTGGTACTTTCTAGACAGTTGGCGGCCTTGGCTATTTATCCTGCGATCGACCCTCTTGAGTCTGGCTCAACAGCTCTGGATGCTGACATTATCGGAGAAAGACATTATCGGGTTGCTCAAGAGACCAAACAGATACTTCAAAGGTACAAGGACCTACAAGATATTATTGCAGTTCTTGGAATAGAAGAGCTTTCCGACGAAGATAAACAAATAGTATATCGTGCGCGAAAGATACAGCGTTTCCTATCTCAACCATTTTTTGTCGGGGAGATGTTTACAGGAGTATCTGGAAAATATGTTTCCTTAGAGGATACTGTAAAAGGTTTCTCGGAAATACTTGAAGGTAAACATGATGATAAAAACGAACAAGACTTCTATATGAAAGGAACAATAGAGGAAGTTGGTAAAAAATAGAATTTGTATGAAAATATTTCCTTTGATAATTTCCGCAGTAGATAAGACTTATTTTAAAGGTGATGTTTCTTCTGTGACTGTTCCGGGAAGTGAGGGAGAGTTAACTATTTTAAAAAATCACGAGGCGCTGGTGTCTGTACTCAAACAGGGAGTGATCACTGTGCGAGAAAAAGAAGATACCAAAACTTTTCAAGTGGATGATGGGATAGTAGAAGTACATCGTGATGGAGTTATTATATTAGTGTAATCTCCGTATCTGTGATTAGTCCAGATAAAATTTTCGTGGAAAAGGTATCTTTTAAATATTGGCTAAATAGTGTATTCTGTAGCGGATGTTAAAACAAATGTTGTTGCGAAAAATGATCAAGTCTCAACTAAAAGATGTTCCTGCTGAGCAGCAAGAAGCTTTAATACGGGCATTTGAAAAGAATCCAAAACTTTTTGAAAATATTGCGCGAGATACTAAAGCTAAAATGAAAGAAGGGAAAGATCAGACCTCTGCTGCTATGGAGGTAATGACAAAATATCAGACAGAACTTCAAGAAGCATTAAAACAATAATTTATATGAAAAAAATCTATATCTTACTTGGGCATTCAGATAAGGAAACATATTCAGGCGCACTTGCTGATTCGTATGAAAAAGGAGCTCGTGACGGAGGTCATGAAGTGCGACGTACGAACATAGGTGACCTGCAGTTTGATCCCATTTTACGTAAGGGATATAAAGAAATCCAAGAGTTAGAGCCTGATTTAGTAAGGGTTCAGGAAGATATAAAGTGGGCAGATCATGTGGTGATAGTGTATCCAAATTGGTGGAATGCCATGCCTGCTATTCTTAAGGGCATGTTTGATCGTATTTGGTTACCAGGTTTTGCGTTTAACTTTGATAAAAAAACTAAGAAATTAATCAAACGACTGTCTGGGAAGAGCGCTCGAGTGATTATTGCAGCAGGAACACATAGTCCTTTTCTTACGTGGTGTAAATTTGGAGATTATACTAATGAAATCCGTTTAGGAATATTAAAATTCTCAGGTTTTTTCCCTGTACGTTTAACAGCTATTGGGCCGTGTGAGCGAGTGAGTGAAGAAAAAAAAGAGGGATGGAAAAAAGATATGTTTGAATTTGGGAAGAAAGGAGTGTAAAATTCTCAGATGTCTTTATCAATAGGTATAGTTGGGTTACCCAACGTTGGCAAGTCAACCCTTTTTAATGCATTAACAGAGAAATCGGTCGCAGCGGAAAATTTTCCTTTTTGCACCATAGACCCATCTGTGGGTGTTGTTGCTGTGCCAGATGAACGATTAAAGAAACTTTCAATTCTTTCTTCATCGCTTAAGACTATTCCTGCAGCAGTGGAGTTTGTAGACATAGCAGGACTTGTAAAAGGTGCCCATGAGGGGGAGGGTCTGGGAAACAAGTTTTTAGCAAATATTCGTGAAGTAGATGCAATAGCAGAGGTAGTACGTATTTTTGATGATGAGGATATTACTCATGTAAGTGGAAGAGTGGATCCCAAGGACGATATAGAGGTTATAAATCTAGAACTTGTAATGTCTGATATGCAGACAGTGTCTAAAAGAATCTCTGCCTTAGAGAGAATAACAAAAAGTGGAGACAAAGATGCAAAAGTGGAGATAGAGGTGTGTAAGAAAATTTTACCAATACTAGAAGAAGGACAGCTTGCTATAAATACGGAACTTAATGAAAAGGAAGAGAGAGTAGCAAAACAACTAAATTTACTAACCATTAAGCCCATACTTTACGTACTCAATAAAAAAAGTGGTGCATTTAATCTGGACGAGCCAAGGGAGGCGGAGGTAGACGATCGTTACAGAAAACTAATAGCTTTTCTTGATTCGATAAATGCAACATATGTAACTGTTGATGCTGGTGTGGAAGCTGAAATTTCCGGAGTATCTGCAGATGAGCGGGAAGGTTTTCGTCGTGAATTTGGAGTCTTTGATGATGGTGTGGATGGTTTGATTCGCAAAGGATATGAACTTCTTAATCTGATTACATTTTTTACGACTGGAGAAGATGAGACAAGAGGTTGGCAGATAAAACAGGGCTCTACAGCTCCAATAGCTGGTTCGGCTATTCACTCAGATTTTCAAGATAAGTTTATACGAGCAGAAGTGATTGGTTATAATAAACTAATGGAGGCTGGCTCATACGGGCAGGCGCGAGAAAGAGGTTGGGCTAGAACAGAAGGAAAAGAATATATAGTAAAAGATGGTGACGTTATAGAATTCAGGATATAGAAAGACAATAAGATATTTTCTCACCTAAAAGTCCTCAAGTACTAAAACAAAACTAAATTAATTTAATGATTTTTGAACTTATGTTTATCTGAGAGATAAAATTTAGATTTATATACACACTCTTATTTGCATGGTATCTTGTTATTTAAGTAGTTAATAATTTTAAAATAAATGCTAAAAAATATGTCTGTACGATTTTCACCTAAAGATTTTTTTCTACAATTAGCTGTTTTTGTATCAATGTATGTTAGCGTTGTGACTTTACTCATTCTCTTATTCGAGTATATAAATATATTTTTCCCAGATGAATTTATTCGTTATACGGGTTCTTATTCAGGGGCAATGAGGTTTTCAATAGCTTCGCTTATTGTTGTCTTTCCAATCTTTATTTTTCTTACTCGTATCTTGAATCAAGATTTTCGCAAAAATCCTGAAAAACGCGAATCTGGTATCCATAGATGGTTAATTTTTTTAACTTTGTTTGTTGCTGGGCTTACTTTAGTAATAGATTTTATTGCTCTTATAAATATATTTCTTAATGGAGATATAACTGCGAGATTTGTTTTTAAGTCCGCAACTGTACTTATTGTTATAGGAGGAGCTTTTGCATATTATTTTTATGATATCAAGGGGAAATGGTGGAAAAATGAAAAGCTATCCAAAAACATTGGATGGGTGATTTCAAGTATTGTATTAGTTTCAGTATTTTCCGGATTTTTTATTATAGGATCTCCTCAATCACAACGACTTTTGCGGTTTGATCAAGCGAAGATAAATGATCTTAGTAATATACAGTGGCAGATAGTGCAGTATTGGCAGCAGAAGAAAAAACTACCACAAAATCTTTCTAATTTAAATGATTCTATTTTAGGATTTCGTATTCCGAGAGACAAACAGAACGATGAAGAATATTCTTACAAGACTTTAGAAATTCTAACATTTGAACTTTGTGCCACATTTAATCTTGAAAGCAAGAAAGAATGGGATCCGCAGCGTTCTGAACCGTCCAGTATTTATTTTGGTTCAAAACAAAATAACTGGCAACATAAAAAAGGGTATCAATGTTTTGAAAGAAAAATAGACCCTGATCTTTATCCCTCGCTACCTAAACAGTAAGTAATAATGGAATTTTACGATCATAAAAAAATAGAAAAAAAGTGGCAAGAGAAATGGGAAGAAAGTGGAATTTATAATGTAGGAGATAGAGACGAATCTAAAGAAAAAGAATACGTCCTCGTAGAGTGGCCGTATCCTTCTGGAAACCTTCATATAGGGCATTGGTTTGCTTTTGCTGTTGTTGATATATATGTTCGTGCGCACAGAATGCAAGGGAAACAGGTTTTATTTCCAATGGGTTTTGATGCTTTTGGGTTACCTGCTGAAAATGCTGCTATTAAGAGGAGTTTAGATCCTAAAGAGTGGACAGAAAAAAATGTTGAGTACATGAAGAAACAACTTAGAAGTATGGGCAATGCTTTTTCTTGGGACAAAACTACTAGTTCAACAGACCCTGAATATTACAAATGGACACAGTGGATGTTCACTCAATTTTTTGAAAAAGATATAGCTTATCGTGGTAAGGGAATAGTGAACTGGTGTCCCAGCTGCAATACTGTTCTCGCAAATGAGCAACTTCTTCCTGATGACACTTGCGAACGTTGTGGTAATACTGTTGAAAAAAAACAAATGGACGAGTGGAAAATGCGTATTACAAAATATGCAGACAGACTGATTGATGATCTTGACACCTTAGATTGGCCAGAAAATATTAAGCGGTCTCAAAAAAATTGGATAGGTCGTTCAAGAGGTGCTAGGATTGATTTTAAAATAAAAAATCTTGATAAAAATTTTACAGTTTTTACAACACGGCCAGATACTCTATTTGGGGCTACGTATTGTGTTCTGGCGCCAGAACACAAACTTGTTAGTGAGCTGAAAGAACAAATAGAGAATTGGGACGAAGTAGTTAAATATGTGAGAAACACAAGTAAACGGTCTGAGATAGAAAGAAAAGCCGAAGGTAGAGAAAAATCAGGAGTTAAGCTTGAGGGTATAAAAGCAATTAATCCAGTTAATAAAGAAGAGATTCCAATATTTATTGCTGATTATGTATTAGCAGAATATGGTACGGGAGCAATAATGGCAGTCCCTGCACACGACGAGCGTGATTTTGAATTTGCGGAGAAGTTTAATTTGCCAGTAAAAAATGTGATCAAACGTTTAAGTTTCCAGACTTTGTCTTCAAGCGTAGATAATGATAGAAATGTCTATACAGGAAATGGCGAGTTAGTTAATTCCGGCAAATTTGACGGAATGAATAGTGAAGAGGCAAAGAAAGCAATCACTGAATTTGTTGGTGGTGAGATCACAAGTAATTATCGTCTACGTGACTGGTCTGTGGGACGTCAAAGATATTGGGGGGTGCCTATACCTATTGTGTATGACCCTGATGGAAAAGCTCACTCTATTCCTAAGGAACTTTTACCCTGGACACTACCAAATGATGTTGATTTCAAACCAACAGGCGAACCACCTCTTGCTAAAAGTAAAGAGCTTGTGCAGCGCACTGAAAAAACTTTTGGGAAAGGTTGGAAACCAGAAGTTGAAACTATGGACACTTTTGTTGACTCCTCTTGGTATTTTTTGCGTTATTTTGATAATAAAAATAATAGAGAATTTTCATCAATAGAGTCTCAGAAAAAATGGATGCCTGTAGACATTTATTTTGGAGGAGCGGAACATACTACTATGCATCTTTTGTACTCACGGTTTTGGTGTAAAGCATTATTGGATCTAGGTTTGGTGACGGAGAATGAACCTTATAAGAAACGTATCAATAGAGGGTTAGTGCTTGGACCTGATGGAAACAAAATGAGTAAATCAAAAGGTAATGTTATTGATCCTGACGAACAAGTCGAACGCATAGGGGCCGATACAGTAAAAATGTACTTGGCTTTTATGGGACCATATGGAGAAGAAGCTAATTATCCGTGGAATATGGGTGGTATAGCGGGAATCAGGCGATTTCTAGAACACGTATACATACTTTCTTCATGTGTATCTGATGTTGAATCAATAGAGATAGTTAAACAACTTCATAAAACTATTAAGAAAGTAAGTGGAGATATAGAGCAGTACAAATTTAATACTGCTATTAGTTCAATGATGGTTTTTATTAATATGGCAGAAAAGACAAAAATTAGTATTGAAACGTATAAGACTTTTCTTAAATTACTTGCTCCTTTTGCACCTCACTTAGCAGATGAGCTTTGGGAGAAGGTCGGAGAGAGAAAATCTATACACACTGAGACTTGGTCTGCGTACGAAGAAGCTCTTACTATAGAAGACATTGTGACTATCGTTATACAAGTAAATGGCAAGGTTCGTGGAGAGATAGAAATGAGTCGTGGAGGTAAAAAAGAGGATATTGAGAATGTTGCACAAAACGTTCCACATGTAAAAAAATGGATAGGGGGTTTGAATATTTTGAAAATAATTTACGTTCCAGATAGATTAATTAACTTTGTTACGCAGTCAATTTAAAAAGAGCTTGACTCAAGACGATAATAATGATAAAAATTAAACTACATATATCAATAGAATGCAAAAGTCTATGACAACATTAAGTTTTAAACCAAAACAAGTAACAAAACGCCTACTATCCGTACTATCAGATCGAGCGCGTGAAATTTTGATTAGTCGGTATGGGCTTGAAAAAGGAGGAAAAACTAAGACTTTAGAGGCTATTGGAAATATCTATGGGATAACTCGAGAGAGAGTTCGTCAGATTGAAAATTACGGATTGGCGAATATACGAAAATCGGACACTTTCAAGGAAGAGCAGTTTGTTTTTGAAGAGCTTGAAGAGGCTGTTGCTAAAATAGGAGGCATAGTTACTGAGAACGATCTCTTGGAAATTTTCGGCAAAGATCTCGATGTTCGTAGTCATATTAATTTTCTTCTTGTTTTAGGAGAAATGTTTGTGCGCGAAAAAGAAAATGCAGAATTTCATCACCGATGGTATGTAGATAAAAAAATAGCAGATACTGTACATTCTGCTCTACAGAATTTATACGCTTCTCTTTCAGATGATGATCTGATACCGGAGTCAGAGCTTATACAAAGATTTTTGAAAGAAGTTTCTGAACTTAATGAAGTGTATAAAAATGAAGAAATTGCACGTCGATGGCTTTCTCTTTCAAAACAATTGGGAAAAAATCCTCTAGGAGAATGGGGAGTGGCGACTTCTGCAAACGTTCGTGTAAAGGGGATGCGAGACTATGCTTATCTTGTAATTAAACACCATGGGTCTCCTATGCACTTTACTGAAGTTGCGGAAACTATTACCGAGCTTTTCAAAAAACGAGCTCATGTTGCAACATGTCATAATGAGCTAATTAAAGATAAACGTTTTGTATTGGTTGGACGAGGGTTGTATGCTCTTTCAGAATGGGGATACTCTCGTGGAGTAGTCAAAGATGTAATTTCAGATGTCTTAGAAAAACACGGACCTCTTTCTAGGCAGGAAATTATAGACTTGGTAAAAAAAGAAAGATACGTGAAAGACAATACTATTTTGGTAAATCTTCAAGACTCTGCTTATTTTAAACGAGATCAAAAAGGTATTTACAGCATTTCTAAGTAAATATAAACAATTCAATTGGTTTTGTGAATAAATACAAGCGCGCAAGCGCTTTATTTTGTGTATTATTATAAAGCGATGTATAAAATCTTATGTTTGATAAAATACTAAAAACATTAACTGGTTCTGAAGTTTCAGTTGGATTACTTTTGATTACCATAGCCATTGGGGCTTATTTTTTCTTTCCCATTATGGTTGCATCTGATGTATATAAGACTTTAACACCTTACGCACCATTATGGCTCACTGTTATTTTTATTTTTATTTTCGGACATTTATGGATGCACTATGTGCGGACGAAGGCTTTCATGCAAATTGAAAATATTCTTCTGGAGATAAAATTACCAGAGGAGATAACTCAGTCTCCTCTTGCGATGGAAACAGCTTTGAATGCTTTTTTCCACACAGGTACTCCTAAACATAGTTATGAAAAGTATGTAGAAGGAAAATTACGCGAGCAATCTTCACTAGAAATAGTTTCTTTAGAGGGAGAGATTCATTTTTATATTCGCATTCCTTCAAAAATAAAACCTGTTGTAGAATCACAGTTTTATAGTCAATATCCAACAATTGAAATTCAGGAAGTACCTGATTATATTACTCGTCTTCCTTACAATCCTGATAAACAAGAGTTGTTTGGGTTGTATCAGGTTTTGGCAAAACCTGATCCATATCCAATAAAAACCTATGTGGATTGGGGGTTGGATAAAGAGACAGACGAAGAATACAAAGTAGATCCTATGGCGGCTATCATTGAATTTTTTGGATCTTTTGGAAAAGGAGAATATGGTTTTTTTCAAATTATTATTAGAGCTCATCAGGCGGAAAAACATAAACATGGTACTTGGTTTCAAACTGAAGATTGGCAGGATGAAGCAAAAAGGGAAGTTGAGAATATTATAAGTAAAGCTCAGGGAGGCGAAGGATCTTCTTTCCGTATGTTTACGGAAAGTGAACAAAAAACAATTGAGGCTCTTGAACGAAATACTAGTAAAAAACCTTTTGATACTGGCATTCGCATGATCTATATGGCTGATAAGGAACATTTTGATGGCAGAAAACGTAATGGGTTTCCTACTATCATGCGAACATTTCAGTCTCATTCACTTAATAACTTTAAACCAAAATTTCCCACAATGTTTAAATATCCTTGGGAGGATCCGTTTGGTTGGCGTGCTAAAGCTGCAAAACATGAACTTTATGAAGGATACCGTTTACGCTCCTATCTCTCACCTCCGTATGAGCGTGACTATTTTGTCTTGAGTTCCGAGGAGCTAGCCACAGTATTTCATTTACCTGGACAAGTTGTACAAACGCCGACAATTCCTAGAATTACTTCTCGGCAGAAAATAGCTCCCCCGGACATACCACTCTGAGTCATATGAATTTTTTGCAGAAAGCCATTCGCATATATAAAAAATATTTTAACTATTTTAGTAGGATATTTTTACTATTATATAAAAATAAAAAACGTACAAATCATATTTATGTTGTAACAGCAATATCTGCTTTTTTTCTGTATATTTTTTTAGTATTTTTTATACCACCTTTGTCTTTCCCAGATGAACAAATAATATCCATACCTAAAGGAGCTTCTCTTCAAGAAACAGCCGATTCTTTTAAACAAAAAAATGTAATCCGCTCTAGTTTTTGGTTTTCTGTTTTGGTAAGAATTATGGGAGGTGAGCGTTCTTTTTCTGCAGGAGATTATTTTTTTAGCCATCCATATGGTATTCCTAAGATAGCTTATATGGTCACGGTAGGTGATTTCGGATTAAAGCCACTTAAAGTAAGGCTTCAGGAAGGAGTTTCTCGAGTTGATATGGCCACTAAACTAGCTAAGCGATTTAGAAATTTTAATTCTGAAAAATTTTTAAATTTGACTAAAAACAAAGAAGGGTATCTTTTTCCAGATACTTATTATTTTTTACCCAATATTTCCGAAAAAAAAATAGCGGATTCTTTAGAAAAAACTTTTTATAAAAAAATAAAAATATATCAAAAAGATATAGAAAATTCAGGGCGTTCACTTAAGGATATAATCACAATGGCATCTCTCATTGAGAAAGAAGCGTACACTTCAAAGTCTCGTCGTATTATTTCTGGTATATTGTGGGAACGAATAAAAATAGGGATGCCTTTGCAGGTTGATGTTACTTTTGATTATATAAACGGTAAAAATACGTTTGAATTAACACAAAAAGATTTGGACATTGACTCGCTATATAATACATACAAATATACAGGATTACCTCCTGGGCCGATCGGAAGTCCTAGCTTGGATTCCATAGAAGCTGCAATCTTTCCAACAAAAACAGATTATTTGTATTTTCTTGCAGATAAGAAAGGGAATGTGCACTATAGCGTTACTTTCAAAGAGCACAGGGGTAAAAAATTTCTTTATCTGAGATAATTTTCTTTATTTTAATAAAAAATTTTGCTATTCTCTCAAATGTGACTAACTCGGATAAGAAAAGAAAAAAGATATATGTCGGACTCTCTGGTGGAGTAGATAGTTCAGTTTCCGCGTTACTTTTGAAGAAACAGGATTATGAGGTAGTTGGTGTGTTCATAAAAGTATGGCAACCTGATTTTATTCAATGTACATGGAAAGAAGATAGACTTGACGCAATGCGTGTTTGTGCTCACCTTGGAATAACTTTTAAAACATTGGACTTGGAGGCTGTATATAAAAAAAGCGTGATAGAGGTAATGTTGCAATGTTATAATAAAGGACTTACTCCTAATCCTGATGTTTTGTGCAATAAGGAAGTGAAATTTGGAGCTTTTCTTGAGTGGGCAAAAAAGATGGGGGCTGATGGTGTTGCTACAGGGCATTATGCTCAAATTTTTAATAACGAAACTCCAACTCTTTGGGAATCTGTTGATAAGGAGAAAGATCAATCATATTTTCTGTGGGCGGTTGAAAATGCTAGCCTCCTGTCTATGCAGTTTCCTGTTGGTGGAATGAATAAAAAAGAAACACGCCGAATCGCTGTAAAGCATGCTTTACCTACTGCCCGGAAAAAAGATAGTCAGGGGTTATGTTTTATTGGGTCAATAAATATGAAAGACTTCTTACACCACTACATTGTTGGTAAAAAAGGGTGTGTGGTTCTCTCTGAGACAGGTAAGAAGGTTGGTACACATGACGGAGTTGAGTTTTTTACTTTGGGGGAGCGACACGGTTTTCATATAACTGATACATCTTTACACAAAGCTCTCTATGTGGTTGGTAAGGATATAAAAGAAAACATCTTAATAGTTTCTAACCAACCAGTATCTTTGAATAAAAAATCTGATGAATTGAATATAAAGAACACCAATTGGATAGGTGATATCCCGCAAAAAAATAAACTATATAAAGCAAGGGTACGATTACGAGGTAACTTGCTTAGTGTTTTGATAGCTATAAAAGACGAAAATACTGCAAAAGTATGCTTTAAAGACACTCTTCCTCTGGTCTCAAGTGGACAATCTGTGGTGTTATATGAAGAAGGGTCAGTTAAGGGTTTCAAAGGATTAAGGTGTTTAGGGGGAGGTATTATTGTCTGAAATATTTAATTTCACGTTATACTAATAGTTACAATGAATAATCAGTATCCTAATATTAAAAAACAGAATGGTGACACTGAACCGTTTATTCCAGAAAAACTCCGATCTTCTCTCAGACGATCTGGGGCTGATCCTACAATTTCTGATGCAATAGTTGCGCATGTAAAAAAAGAGGTACAAGAAAATGATACCACTTCTCATATATATAAACACGCCTTCTCTCTTCTAAAAAAAAGAAAAGCACATATTCCTGCAGCTCGCTATTCTATGAAGAGAGCAGTTCAAGAGCTAGGTCCAAGTGGATTTCCTTTTGAAGATTTTGTCGCTGAAATTTTTAAAGCGCGGGGATATAGTACAAAAACAGGAGTTATTACAAATGGTAAGTGCGCTAATCATGAAGTAGATCTTATTGCAGAAAAAGATGGTGTGCGAATAGGTGCAGAAATGAAATTTCATAATTCTCTTTCTCTAACTTCCGATTTAAAAGTAGCTCTTTATGTAGATGCCCGTTTCGTTGACTTAAAACCAAAAGTTGTTGACGAAGGATGGCTTATCACCAATACACGTTTTACAAAAGATGCTGTTGAATATGGTACTTGTCGTGGATTAACCATGATGTCTTGGAGTTACCCTGAGGGTGGATCTTTACAAGATCTCATTGAAGAAACTGGTATCCAGCCAGTCACAGCTCTTGTTAGTCCTACTAATCAAGAAAAAAAACTTCTGCTTGAAAAAGGAATTATCCTATGTAAACAGCTGCACACAAAGCCCGAAGTACTAAAAGAGGTTTTTTCGGAGAAAAAATTAGAAAAAGTTGTAGCTGAGGGGCTTTTGTTGTGTAAGACTCCAAAAGGGGTATAATGACTTTCGTAGAAGAAAATATTTTAATCAAGTCTAAAAAAATGTGAATTATGTATACACTTTCAATAAATCAAAAAATTCTCATTTCTGCTTTTGTTGGATTTACTATAGGAATCGGTACTGTTTTAATATGGAATATCGATACTAAAGTTAAAAATTCTGAAAAATACCAAAAGGAAGAAAAGGTGATAACAAAAGAAGAAAGAACATTAACAAAGAAAGGTTTTCCTGTTCTCTCTGGCGAAACAGCACGAGTAGATATTGTTAATCAAGAGGCGGGAAGTTATGTTCGTGTTTCTAATGTAATTCTTGAACACTCAGGATGGGTTGCTATACATGAAGACCTTAATGGTAAGTTAGGTAACGTACTAGGGGCTTACTTGTTCCCAGAGGGTGTTTCGCGAGGTAGTGTAGAGCTTCTTCGAGACACTACCCCCGGTAATATATATTATGCTGTACTTTATAGCGACAATGGAGATAGAGCTTTTGAGTTAGGTGTGGATTCTATTCTTATTGATAAAGACCAGCAACCAATAATGGCTACATTTGAAACTATTTAGTAGCATTAGATTAAATTAAAAATACAATGGAAATATTATCCATTAGCTCAGAAATATCTCTCTTTTTACAACTACTTATCGCTATGATATTAGGTATGTCTTTGGGAGCCGAAAGAGCAATAGCTGGAAAAACTGCGGGAATGCGTACATACGCACTCGTTTCTCTAGGAGCTTGTTTGTTTATTATAATTTCAACTGTAGTTGCACAAACTTTGATAGGTATTACGAATGTGGACCCTCTTCGTGTCATGTCGGGAATTATTACAGGGGTTGGCTTTATCGGAGCAGGGCTCATTATTGTCAGAGAATCATCAGTGCGCGGAATTACAACAGCAGCAGGTCTTTGGGTAGCTGCAGGTGTTGGAGTAGCTACTGGTTATAAATTATATATTTTAGCAACTTTCACAACCATTTTAACTCTTTTTGTTTTTTCTATTCTTTGGTTTGTCGAGAGTCGTTTGAAGTTTTTTTCCTATGATGGAAACCATACTCGTGTAGTAGATGATGATTTTGAAGACGAAGATTGAATCTCTATACCAGATGTTGCTATGTCTGTGATATAGTATTGCCAATGGCATATAACCCAAACCGTTCTTCAGATTGGAATTATGGAGGTAAAAAATGGAGGCTTTCTCGATCAAAAATAGATCTTTTTATAGAATGTCCTCGTTGTTTCTATTTGAACAATAAATTAGGCACAGCCCGCCCAAGAGGGCCTGCTTTTACTATAAATATAGCAGTTGATACTCTCTTTAAAAAAGAGTTTGATATTTATCGTGCAAAAAAGGAATCACACCCTCTAATGACACAAAACTCTATTAAAGCAATACCGTATGAACATAAAGATATGGATATTTGGAGAGAAAATTTTAAAGGTTTACAGTTTACACATAAACCTACAGGTTTTATTGTTTCAGGAGCCGTAGATGATATATGGCAAAATGAAAGAGGGGAGCTGATTGTAGTTGATTATAAATCAACTTCTAAAAAAGGAAGAATAGAATCTTTATCTGATTCTTCTTGGGAAGATCAATACAAGAGACAAATAGGAGTATATCAATGGCTTCTTCTTCAAAATAATTTTCCTGTAAGTAAAACTGGATATTTTGTTTATGCTAATGCTCGTGCCGAAGAGGATGTTTTTGATGGAAAATTAAAATTTGAAATAACAGTCGTTCCATGTGATGGACAAACAGAATGGATAGAACCAACTTTGGAGAAAATCAAAAAATGTCTTGAGAGTAATAATATTCCCATCTCAGGTAATAATTGTGAATTTTGTTCTTATAGAGAGGCTTCCGGGAAAAAATTACAAAAAATGTATCTGGATCAAGGTCGAACCAAGCAGAAAAGACAAAGAAAAGACGTGTGTAGAGAAAGTTTGAGCGATACTCCAACCTTGTTTTAATACAACCTAATTGATTATGAGTAAGATATTTAAATATTTAGATCAGCTAGGGTTTAAAGACAGGGTACTTTTTATAGTAAAAGCTATTCCTTCAGGCGAAACAATGTCTTACAAAGAAGTTGCTGAGAAAGCAGGTAACCCTCTCGCACACAGAGCTGTTGGAAATATAATGAAAGCGAACCACAATCCAGATATACCATGTCATCGTGTCATACGTAAGAATGGCACCCCAGGAGGATATAATGGTGGTAGACAAAAGAAAATAGAGATGCTTAAAAAAGAAAAAGCTCTATGAAAAACAAAACAAAAGAGATGGAATCTATACGAGATGAGGTTTTTACTTTAAACAAATCTCCGCTATATAATTTTCGTACAGAAAATAATTACTATCCTGTCCTTGGAGAAGGTGATCATAATGCAAATATTATGTTTATTGGTGAAGCGCCAGGAAGAAATGAGGCTAAACAAGGGAAACCTTTTTGCGGCGCGGCTGGAAAAACTTTAGATAGATTGCTCGCTTCTATAAAAATTGCGCGAGAAGACGTTTATATAACTAATATAGTAAAAGATCGTCCTCCTGAAAACCGAGACCCACTTCCTTCTGAAATAGAGATATACGGACCTTTCCTAGATAGGCAAATAGAGATAATTCAACCCTCTGTTATTGCAACCCTAGGTCGTTATTCAATGATTTATATCATGAAGAAATTTGATCTTGAGTCTGAACTTGAACCAATCAGCACAGCTCATGGCAAAATATATAAAACTAAAACATCTTATGGACCTGTACTCATAGCACCTCAATATCATCCTGCGGCAGCTATATATAATAGAGATCTAATAACTACTCTGGAGAAAGATTTTAAAGTATTAGCCACTCTTAACAAGGTGGGCTAATGAAATATTCCGACAGAATAGAAAAAGCTATTTGTGTTATAGGAGAATTTCACAAAGGACAGAAACGTAAGGGTTCTGTTCAGCTTCCTTATATTACCCACCTTTTTTCTGTAGCTTTGATAGTCTCTAATTACACCAATGATGAAGATATCATTATCGCAGCACTTTTGCATGACACCTTAGAAGACACCGAATATACAGAAGAAAAAATGTTGAAGGATTTTGGAGCTAAAGTAAGAAATATAGTGGTTGGTGTTACTGAACCTAAAAATGCAAAGTCTTGGGGGAAGAGAAAAAAGGGATATATCACAGGATTAAAGTCTGCGCCTACAGAATCCTTGCTTGTTGCTTCGGCGGATAAAATACATAATTTTGCTTCTATTCTAATTGGGTACAAGGAAGTACCTTCTTCTTTTCTTAAAGAATTTTCAGGAACTGTTGAAACCCGAATAGAATTTTATGAAGAAATAATAGAGATAATTAAATCAAAATTAAAATCACCTATCGTAAAAAAACTAGAAAAAGTTTTCAGTGATTATAAATTCTTTTTACGCAAAATTTAATATCTATGATATTAGCAATCCATTGCTTTGTCAGATCTATTAATACATAATACAGCAGATATTAATATGAAAACAAAGTGGAATTTACAGCTTTTTTATAATTCACGAAATTCTAAAGATATAAAGAGTGACGTTGAAAAAGAGAAAAAAATAATTATTGCTTTTGAAAAAAAGTACAAACCAAAAACAGACTATCTTAAAGATGCAAATAAACTGTTACATGCTTTAGAGGATTATGAAAAACTAGAAGCAGACTCCTCTGGGGAGCGTGCTTTGTTTTATTATCTATATTTAAAAGAACTTAATTCATCGGATTCGGACGCTGTCTCCAAACTTACTAAACTGGAAGATGAGTTTACAAAATTAGGTAATAAAATTTTGTTTTTTCTGTTAAGGCTTGGTCGTATTGATTCCAAGTTACAAAAAAGTTTTCTAAACAATCCAACTCTGGGCAAGTATCGTTATTTCCTGAAAAGAATTTTTGAAGAAAGTAAATATGATTTATCCGAACCTGAAGAGAAAATCTTAAACCTAAAATCACAGACCAGTTACTCCTTATGGGTAGATGGAGTTGATAAATTGATTTCTACTCAAATAATTACTTACAAGAAAAAAAAATTACCTATTGCAGAAGCAATGGGTATCCTCCCTTCTTTAAAAACAAAAGATCGACATAGTCTGCACGATTCTATTCTCGGTAAGTTTAAAGAGATCAGTGATTTTGCTGAAAGTGAATTAAATGCAGTGGTATTAAATAAAAAGACAGATGACGAATTGCGCGGTTTTAAAAAACCATATAGTTCTACTATATTAGGTTACGAAAATGAAGAAAAAAGTGTAATTGGTCTTGTAAAGTGTGTAACTGAAATGAACAATGTTGCACATCGTTTCTACGAAGTAAAAAGTAAAATGTTGGGCTTAAAAAAACTGAAATATGTTGATAGAAATGCTTCTGTAGGAAAAACAAAACATAAAATTTTATTCAAAGATGCTTGTGATCTTTATCGAGACGTATTAAAAGACATTGATCCTAAGTATCTAGATATATTTAATTCTTTTCTAAAAAAGGGGCAGATAGATGTGTACCCACAAAAAGGGAAGACAGGTGGAGCTTATTGTTCTAGTTCTGTTGGAGTACCAACTATGGTGCTACTTAATCATACAAATGATTTTAGATCTTACACAACTCTCGCACACGAGATGGGTCATGCTATACACGCTGAGATGTCTAAAAAACAGCCTGCTTTCTACCAAGGACACAGCACTTCTGTCGCAGAGACAGCAAGTACTCTTTTTGAACAATTAGCTTTTGATGCAATATTTAAAAACTTGTCTTATTCAGAAAAAAAGATAGCTTTACATGACAAAATAAGTGATGATGTCAATTCTATTTTTAGACAAATAGCCTTTTTTAATTTTGAAGAGGAATTACATGTAAAAATAAGAGAGGAGGGGTTCATGTCTAAAGAAAAGATAGCGAAGACACTAAATAAACACATGAAAGAATACCTAGGTCCTCTTTTTTCTTTAAAAGACTTGGATGGATATTTTTTTGTAGCTGTGTCTCATTTTCGACGATTCTTTTACGTATATTCATATGCTTACGGTCAAATAATAAGTAGAGCTATGGTAGAAAAATATAGAGAAAATAAAAATTTCAAAAATGAAATAAAATCTTTCTTATCTGCTGGAGCGAGTACCTCACCAGAAGAAATTTTTATGAATATTGGAATAGACACCAGAAATCCAAATTTTTTCAAAAAAGGAATAGAGAGTATAGAAAACGATATCAAAAAATTAGACAAACTACTTTAACCAAAATAAAATTGTTGAAAAAATAACCATTTCGTTATACTCTGTGCAAATAAGAGTCTTTCTTTTTTAGAAAATTATAGAAAGTTAAAAATGAAAACAAATGAAATAAGAAGATTATATCTAGATTTCTTCAAAGAAAAAAAACATGTTGTAATACCATCAGCCTCTTTAGTGCCAGAAAACGACCCAACCACTTTATTTACTGGATCTGGTATGCAATCTTTATTACCATATCTATTGGGTAAAGAACATCCTCAAGGAAAAAGGTTGGTAGATTCACAAAAATGTTTTCGAGCGGAAGACATAGAGGAAGTGGGGGATAATCGTCACACAACTTTTTTTGAAATGCTTGGCAACTGGTCTTTAGGAGAATATTTTAAAGAAGATCAACTTAGTTGGTGTTTTGAATTTTTAATTGAAAAAATTTCATTAGACCCAAACAGGTGTTATGTAACCGTCTTTGCTGGAGATAAATCAAATAATATACCAAGAGATATTGAATCAGCCTCTATCTGGAAACAATTATTCATCAGTAAAGGGATTGTTGCAAAAGACATCTATATAGGAAGTGAAAAAAATGGTGGAGATCGGGGAATGAAAGAAGGAGAACGTATCTTTTACTATGATGCTAAAAAAAACTGGTGGTCAAGAACTGGGGTTCCTGAAAATATGCCTGCAGGAGAACCAGGAGGGCCAGATTCTGAGATTTTCTATGAATTTGATATTCCTCACGATAAATCTTTCGGCAAACACTGTCATCCAAATTGTGATTGTGGGAGGTTTATGGAGATAGGAAATTCTGTTTTTATGCAATATATAAAAAATAAAAATGATTCATTTGCTGAAATGAAACAACGAAATGTTGATTTTGGAGGAGGTCTAGAACGGATCACAGCGGCTGCAAATAATGACGGGGATGTTTTTAGAGTAGATAGCTTGTGGAATATAATAAAAAAAATAGAAGAATTAACAAGCAAAGAGTATGCTGACAACAAATTTGCCTTCAGAGTAATCGCAGACCATATTCGTGGAGCTGTTTTTATGATAGGAGATGGTGTGTATCCAAGCAATACGGAACAAGGGTATTTTATACGTAGACTTCTGAGAAGAGCGATTCTTCAATTGCATAAGTTAAAACCAGATATAACTATTGGTTCATTTGTAAATGTAATAGCTGAAGAATACAAAAAACAGTATCCAAATATTGGTGACCAAGAAATTAAAATAAATAAAATTATATCAGAAGAAGAAGCAAGATTTTCTATCACACTAGATCTGGGGTTAAAACAGTTTAATAAATTTTCAAATTCAGATATTACGGGCAGAAACGCCTTTATACTTTTTTCAACTTATGGATTTCCATTTGAATTAACTCGAGAATTAGCACAAGAAAAGGGAATAAAAGTTGATGAAGAAGGTTTCAAAAAAGAAATGCTCAAGCATCAAGAAACTTCAAGATTAGGAGCTAAACAAAAATTCAAGGGAGGTCTAGCAGATCATGAAGAAATGTCTATAAAATATCACACTGCTACACACTTACTACACCAAGCTTTAAAAGATGTACTTGGGGACACTGTTGAACAGCGTGGCAGTAATATTACCGACTTACGTCTACGTTTTGATTTTTCTCATGAGAAAAAATTAACTATGGAAGAAAAACAAAAAGTAGAAAACATTGTTAATGAAAAAATTTCTGACAACCTTAAAGTTACTTGCGAGGAAATGTCTTTAGAAAAAGCAAGGTCTCTTGGTGCAATAGGTTTGTTTGGAGAAAAATATGACGATATTGTTAAAGTATATAAGATTGGAAACTACAGTATAGAATGTTGTGGTGGTCCTCACGTAGAAAACACAAAAATACTTGGACATTTTAAAATTAAAAAGGAAGAAGCAAGTTCAGCAGGTGTTCGTCGAATAAAAGCGATTCTTGAATAAAAGAATTCAACAGTTTATGACCGTATCCTATTCCTATTTGACGCATATAAATCTATACTAAGTACATGAGATGGATATCGTCGTGGCACAAAAGATCTGGTAAAAAAGTTGATATTGTTTTTGATATAGGGAGCTCATCAATAGGATGTTCAATTTCTGGCTTTAAGAAAGATGGGAAAATACATATATATTTTTCTACCAGAGTTCAGCTCATCTTTCAATCCCACCTAAGATATGATCGTTTCATAAAAGAAATGCTTAGAGGTTTGATAGAGATAAGTGAAGAAGTAAATAGATTTATAGCAAATTCTTCTGTTAATTTTCATATAAAGACCGTTTCTTGTGGACTTTCTTCTATCTGGTATGTCTCAAAAACACATCTTCTTTCATTTCAAAGAAAAGAATCTTTTGTGATTTCTCCGCATTTTATTGAAAAGATGCTAGAACGTACAGAAGATCATGCGAAGAAAGAAAAAGGTAAGTTGTGGCAAAACAAACATATCAAAGAACCTTCTCTAATTGATAAAAAACTACTTAGTGTTGATTTAAATGGTTACAGAACTGCCAATCCCTATGGGAAAAAAGCAAAACACATTAGTTTATCTCTTCATATGGCTTTTATGTCTGCCTTGGTTAAAAAAAATATCTGTGACGTTCTAGACAACCATTTTAGAAATATAAACGTAACATTTTATTCACGTTCTCTCTCTACTTATACAGTAGTTAGGGATTGTTACTCAAAATCTGACAAGTTTTTACTTATAAATATAAGTGGGGAAGTTAGTAACTTAACTCTTGTGTTAAAAGATGTCATACAAGAGACGATACCCTTTCCTATAGGAGTATTAACCCTGGCTCGAATAATATCCGAAAAACGCAACAGTACTCCAGCGGAAGCTCTTTCTTTAATACGTATGATGACAGAAAAAGAATCCCACCTCAACAAAACTTCTGAAGAATACAAATTGATCCAAAAAGTAAGTAAGGAATGGAGTGTTGAGTTAAACCAAACCCTCGGAAAATTTATTTCCACAGCACCTCTTCCTAAACATATCTATATTACGGCACCGTCTGACACCTCTTATTGGTTTAAATCATTATTAGAGTCATATCTTAATAATGACAATGAAGATAAACAGGATTATCATACCATTACGGTACTAACTGCTGGGATGATGGGAAATTTTTTCTCTTTTGATCAAAAAATAGCTCCCGATTCTTCTCTTTTACTTCAAATAATTCATCTATCACTTATTAATAAATCCTCGTAATCTCTCTACTTGTTGTAGATATTTCTTGTGCTACACTAGAAAGTACTTAGGTCATAGATTTTAAAAATCGCATGTCACAGAATTCATTCAACGATATAGTACCCCCTAAACGCAGAAGTATTCGCAATATAAGTCGCTCTAATGTCCCAAAGTCCAAAGTAGGGCAGTCTTATGAGTACAATAACACTCCTCCAATTCCACCCGATCGCAGTAAAACTAATTTCTTTTCAAAATATGGTACGTGGATCATCTCAGTAGTGTTGCTAGTTGTTGCTGTAATAATTCTTTCTCTTATTTTTTCTTACTCTAAAATCATAGTGAACCCAAAACAAAAGGAAGTTACTGTGGATGGTCAATTTACGGCCTTACGAGAGCCTGAGATAGGAGAACTTTCTTATGAAATAATGCAAATTGAGAAAACCGTATCTAAAGTTGTTTCTGCTACTGACAAAGAGCAAATTGAGAAAAAATCTTCTGGAAAAATTTTAATCTTCAATAATTTCAGTTCTAAAAAACAGCGACTAGTGACTAATACTCGTTTTGAAACTCCGGAAGGGCTAATTTACAGAATTAATGAGTCGGTATCTATTCCAGGACAGAAAAAAAATTCAGATGGTAGCATAACCCCAGGTAGTGTGGAAGTGACCGTTTACGGAGATGAGCCAGGAGAAAAATATAATATTCCTCTTAAAGATTTTACTATTCCTGGTTTTAAAGGTTCTCCTCAATATAGTAAATTTTACGCTCGATCAAAGACTCCTATGACTGGAGGTTTTGCTGGTGAGAGACTCAAGGTTGAAGATGGTTTGTTTTCTAAAACAAAACAATCTTTAGAAAAAAAGTTACGTGAGGAAATGCTTAATCAGGTCTATACAGACATTCCATCAGATTTTTATTTTTTTGAAGGTGGAACTTTCTTTAATTTTTCGGAGCCGCAAATTTTTGATGACGGTGACAACAAGGCGCGCATAGAAAGTAGTGGAATAGTGTACGCTGTTATTTTTAAAAGAAAAGATTTTGCACAATATATTGCTCAAGAAACTATATCAGATTATGAAGGTCTCCCAGTGTATATCTTATCTACAAAAGATTTAACTCTAAAAAAACCCACAGGAGAAATCTCTCAACCATGGGAAGAAGATTCTTTTACCTTTTCACTTAAGGGTACGGCCAGCATAGTATGGACTTTTGATGAAAGTAGACTGAAAGAAGACTTGAGGAATCGTCCTAAATCAGCAGTCAATACTATATTAAAAGGCTATCCAGCTATCTACAAAGCTCATGCCTCCATAAATCCATTCTGGAGACAATCATTTGGAAACGACCCAGAGAAGATTTTAGTTGAAATACAGCTAAAAAAATAGAGTATCAGGTTGACTTTCAACTTAATGTTTTGTAGTATTCCAAATGAACTCCGATTTGTAATGGGAAATAAAAAACAAGATATAGAAGATGTGGGAGGTGTGGTAGAAGAGTCTTTGCCAAACACGTTATTTCGAGTAAAACTTGAATCTGGAGAGGTCATACTTTCGTACCTTGCAGGAAAGATGAGAATGTATAGAATAAAGGTTCTGGTAGGAGACAAGGTTAGATTAGTCCTTGATCCCTACGGAGGGAAAGCAAGAATTACTAAACGTCTGTAGTATTCGTTTCTACAGCTCAAAAGCGCTGTATCCAGTGGCTTTTTCTTATAGTCAATTAGATGTGTCATGAAAGTAAGATCTTCAGTAAAAAAAATGTGTGCGAAATGTAAAACAGTACGACGAAGAGGGTACGTTTATGTTATATGTTCAAATCCTCGGCACAAACAAAGACAAGGTTAATATCATTCAATTTTAATTATGCGTATTGCAGGAATCACCATTCCAGATGAAAAAAGACTAGAGATCGGACTAACAGCCGTCTATGGTATTGGACGTGTAAAAGCTCAGGCTATTTTAGTTCAGGCATCTGTAGATATGGGAAAGAAAGCAAAGGAACTTACAACTGAAGAAGAGGGGAAACTTCGACAACTTGTGGAATCAGAGAAAATAGAGGGAAATCTTCGCCGCGAAATTTCAACAAATATAAAACGCCTAAAGGATATTAAAAGCTATCGTGGCTCAAGACATGCCAAAAGATTACCTGCTCGCGGACAAAGAACTAAAACAAATTCTCGTACTCTCAAGGGGGCTAAGAAAACTATGGGGTCCGGCAGACGTAAGGTTGAGAAAAAATAAATATGGGTAAAAAAAGAATTATACGAAAATCTGGAGGAGAAGCTGATTCGGGACTAAAATCCCGCTCTCTTGCCAGAACTCCTAAAAAAAAGCTAGAGAGAGGAATTCTCCATATAGAGGCAACTTATAATAATACTCGCGTAAGTTTAACTGACCTTAAGGGGGGAGTTGTTGTTTGGTCTACTAGCGGGTCTTTGGGTTTTAAGGGGGCTAAAAAAGGGACACCTTTTGCAGCAGCTAAAGTGGGGGAGATCGTAGCTGAAAAAGCTTTGCGTATGGGTGTAAAAGATGTAAAAGTAGTCATTAATGGTGTCGGAAGTGGTAGGGAGTCTTCTTTGCGGGCTTTTTCTGGAAAAGGAATTGAGGTTATGAGTATAAAAGATGCTACTCCAGTACCGCACAATGGTCCAAAACCACCTAAACCTCGTAGAGTATAGAAATATTATCTTATGAAAACAGGTCCAAAATATAAAATATGTAAAAGATTAGGCAGTGGTGTATTTGAAAAATGCCAAACACAAAAATTTTTACTTGCAGAAGAGCGTCGTGGACGTGTCCGAGGTCGTTCACGTCCACGAGCTTTATCTGACTATGGACGACAACTTTTAGAAAAACAAAAAGTTCGTTTTACTTATGGACTGGCTGAAAAACAACTTGCCAGGTATGTAAAAGAATCAACTTCTCAAAAAGAACAAAGGCCTGACAGAGTCCTTATTAAGAAGTTAGAAGCTAGATTAGATAACACTATTTATCGCTCAGGTCTCGCTTCTACACGATCCCTGGCACGACAGATAGCTTCTCATGGACACATTACAGTAAATGGGAAAAAGGTGACTATACCTTCATACAGTCTCTCTGAAGGAGATGTAATAGCTGTTCGAGAAGGAAGTCGTTCAAAGATATTATTTGAAAATTTAGACGAAAAACTGAAAGAACATCAGTCGCCTAAGTGGATAAATTTTGATTCAAAAAAAATGGAAGGTACAATAACAGGAACTCCGGACATTGACATAACTCTAATGCCGTTTGATTTGGGTACAGTGCTTGAATACTATAGTCGTTAATTTTAATAACTCGCTACTAATCATTTTAAAGAAGAATTATGATAGAAAATAATATTACATTGCCATCTAAGCCTCGTATTATACGAGAAGAAGAATTCACAGGAATTTATGAAATAGATGGGCTATATCCTGGATATGGACACACTCTAGGAAATTCACTTCGTCGAATCATCCTCTCTTCTCTTCCTGGAGCAGCCATTACCTCTGTAAAAATTGAGGGGGTTTCGCATGAATTTTCTACAATCAAGGGTATCAAAGAGGATGTGGTGACTATACTTCTTAATCTAAAAAAGGTACGTATTAGACTACTGTCAGAAGAGCCACAAACTCTTACTCTCTCTATAAAAGGAGAAAAAAATGTTACAGCTGGTGACATTACCGCTTCTGGACAAGTAGAAATATTAAACCCTGAACAGTTAATAGCTACTTTAACAGAAAAAAATGCGGAACTTTCAATAGAAATAATGGTGGAAAGAGGGCTTGGTTATGTCTCACGAGACGTGTTAGAAAAAGATAAGGTAAATATTGGAATCATTACATTAGATGCTATTTTTACCCCTATAAGAAGGGTAAATTATGAAGTTGAAAATATGCGTGTAGGTGATCGTACTGATTTTAATCGACTGCGTTTATTTATTGAAACTGATGGTACCCTTCTGCCAAAAGAAGCTTTAGAAAAATCTATCGAAATAATGGTTATGCAATTGAAAGCTATTGTTGGTTTTAAGGAAGAAGAACCCGAGACAATTGAGGAAGATATAATAAAAGAAGATACTGAAGATACTGAAAAGAAAACGGAGGTGGATACAGAGTTTTTGAAAACTCGAGTAGAGTCTCTAGACCTTTCACCTAGAACTGTCAACGCTCTTGATACAGCTAATATACGTACTGTCGGAGGACTGGCACGTAAAAAGGAAGAAGATATACTAGACATAGAGGGACTTGGGCAAAAAGGACTGCAAGAGATAAAGCGAGCTCTTTCAAACTACGGAATAACTCTAAAATAGCAAACGTATGCGGCATCATAACTCAAATAGAAAATTAGGACGTCCACGAAGCCAACGCAAAGCATTGATGCGTTCTCTTGCCTATGCATTAATCCTTCATGAAAAAATCCAAACAACAGAAGCTAAAGCAAAGGAGCTTCGTCCATACATTGAAAAAATGATCACTCGTGGTAAAAATGACACTCTTTCAAATAGGCGTATTTTGGAAAGAGAATTTAATGGTAAACCACAAATCATAACTAAAGTGTTTACAACACTGGCACCTAAATACAAAAATAGATCTGGAGGATACACTCGTATTACAAAACTTACATCTTACTCAGATGATGCTCGTTCAACAGCTCAAATAGAATTTGTTTAAAACTTATGGAAATTAAAAATATACAAACCATAGACGCAAAAGGAAAACGATTAGGAAGAGTGGCTTCCGAAGCAGCTCATGTTTTAATGGGGAAAGATGATCCTTCTTTTGTCCGAAATAAGGTTACTTCTTTGGGGGTTTCTGTTACTAACGCTGGGCTAATGCTTATTGATCCAAAAAAAATAAAGCAAAAAGAATACACGAGATATTCTGGATACCCAGGTGGATTAAAAAAAGAATTGCTAGAAAAAGTAATAAAAGACAAAGGGGTATCTGAAGTTCTTTCAAGAGCGATATATGGAATGCTTCCTTCAAATAAATTACGAAGCCAAAGAATGAAGCTTCTTTCTATACATGAATAATTATGACTACTACACAAAAAACAACTAAATACCATGAGGCCGTCGGGCGAAGAAAGAGAGCTACCGCTCGAGTTCGTATAACTGAAAGTTCTGCCCAAAAAATAGAAGTTAATGAACGAGATTTTCAAAAATATTTTCCAACAGACGAATTAAGAAAGTCTGTCACTGATGTATTCTCCACTGCTGGATTATCAACACTTTTTAGCGTTAAGGTACACACTCGAGGAGGAGGAGTAGCTGCACAAGCGGATGCTATCCGACACGGAATAGCTCGTGCCTTAATTAAGTATAAAGAAGACCTGAGGTTGATATTAAAAAAAGAAGGATATCTAACGCGCGATGCAAGAAAAAAAGAACGTAAGAAATTTGGATTACGTAAGGCTCGGCGTGCACCACAATGGTCAAAACGTTAGCCGTTTTTTCCACGTAACTGAAATCGCAGCGCGTTCTTGTCTTAACCGTTTTGTAATACCTGTTTACTATGAAAAATAAGAGCAAGAAAATTTCTAAAAACGAACAAAATATTTGTGCAGATACAGATATTGATTACACAATGGGAGATGAAGAAATTGATGCAAATTCTAACGAAATCTCCAGTAAAATCAAAAAAATTCAAAAAGAATTACAGGAATGCAAAAAAGAGCGCCAGGAGTATCTCTTAGGGTGGCAACGATCTAGAGCTGATTTAATAAACGAACGTAAAGATTTTGAAAAAAAAAGCTCTCGTATCTCTTCCGCTTCTAAAGAAAGTTTCTTAATAGACCTTATTCCAACTTTAGATAGTTTTGATATGGCATTTGCTAATAAAGAAGCTTGGAAAAAAGTGGACAAAACATGGCGTACTGGAATAGAATATATACACTCACACTTACTTTCTGTGCTTACCCAAAATGGGTTCACAACATTTCAACCCAAAGAAGGGGAGTTGTTTAACCCAAGTGAACACGAATCTTTAGAAACCACAGAAACTCAAGAGAAAAAAAATGACGGAAAGATAGTAAGCGTGCTACAAAAAGGATACCGCACAAACAATAGTATTATACGACCAGCAAAGGTAAAAGTGATGGTCTATAGTAAACAAGAAATTAAATAAGTGCTTATTTTATTTTAGAAGAATATAATTTAGTAAACAAAATATTATGGGAAAAATACTAGGAATAGATTTAGGAACAACTAACTCTGCAATGGCGGTAATGACAGGTTCTGACCCTACTATCATTGAAAATGATGAAGGGGCTCGCACAACTCCTTCCGTTGTTGCAATGTCCAAGACAGGAGAGCGTTTAGTCGGGCTTCTCGCAAAACGTCAAGCAGTTACCAACCCAGAAAATACAATTTCTGGTATAAAACGTTTCGTTGGACATTCTTATGAAGAAGATATTATCAAAGATGATAAGAAAATAGTTCCATTTAAAATAAACTCTAGTAAAAGTGGGGGAGTGGTGGTTACTATGGGAGATAAGGATTATCGTCCTGAAGAAATTTCCGCGATGATCTTACAGAAACTTAAAAAAGATGCTGAGGCTAAATTAGGAGAAACTATTTCCGAAGTAATTATTACCGTTCCTGCATATTTTAATGATGCTCAACGAAAAGCGACCAAAGATGCAGGGAAAATAGCAGGACTGGAAGTAAAAAGAATTATAAATGAACCAACCGCAGCTGCTCTTGCGTATGGTTTTGATAAAAAGAAAAATGAACAAATCGCCGTCTATGACTTTGGTGGAGGGACCTTTGATGTTTCTATCCTTGAAGTCGGAGATAACGTAATTGAAGTAAAATCTACAGATGGAGATTCTCATATGGGAGGCAGAGACATTGATCAAAAAATTATTCATTGGATCGCTGACGAATTTAAAAAAGAAAGCGGAATAGACGTTTCTAAAGACCCACTAGCACTCCAACGTTTAGATGAAGCAGCGGAGAAAGCTAAGCTAGAACTTTCTACTACAACAGAAACAGAAATAAATATACCGTTTATTACCTCTGACTCAACAGGGCCTCGACATCTATTACTGAAACTTAATCGCGCTAAATTAGAGGAATTAGCTAGTGAATTTGTAGAGAAGTCTATGAGTATAACAAAACGCGCTTTAGAAGCTTCTGGTTTCAAAAAAGAAGATATTGATGAAATTGTACTTGTTGGAGGACAAACTCGAATGCCAGCTATTCAAAAAGCAGTGAAAGACTTTTTTGGAAAAGAAGCCAATCGTTCTATTAACCCAGACGAAGTGGTAGCTATGGGCGCAGCCATTCAAGCCGGGATCCTTCAAGGAGACGTGAAAGATGTTCTTCTTCTCGATGTTATACCTCTTTCTCTAGGAATTGAAACTATGGGCGGAGTGAATACTAAACTTATAGAGAGAAATACCACTTTACCCACGTCAAAAACCCAAGTATTTTCTACTGCAGCAGATAGCCAAACCTCTGTTGAAGTCCATGTACTACAAGGAGAAAGGGCAATGGCGACTGATAATAAAAGTCTCGGACGTTTTATCTTAGACGGTATCCCTCCTGCACCACGAGGAGTTCCTCAAGTTGAAGTTAGTTTTGATGTTGATGCAGACGGAATCTTAAACGTAACAGCAAAAGATAAAGTGACAAACAAAACTCAATCCATCCGCATAGAAGCATCTTCCGAATTAAAAGAAGAGGACATCGAAAAGATGCAAAAAGATGCCGAAGCACACAGCGACGAAGACCAAAAACGACGCGAACTTGCAGAAGCTCGCAACCTCTCTGATCAAGCTATTTACACAGCTGAAAAAGCTGTTAAAGACAATTCAGACAAAATTTCAGACGAAGTCAAAAAAGAAGTAGAAGAAAAAGTTAAAGAAGTTAAAGAAGTTAAAGATAAAGATGATTTATCAGTACTTAAAGAAAAAACTGAGCAGCTCTCTGTCACTATGCAAAAAATAGGTGAAGAAGTTGCAAAAAATACACCTGAACAAAAGCAAGCGGATGACTCTTCTCAGAAAACTGAAGAAAAAATACATGATGTGGAAGCTGAGGATGAGAAAAAAGAAGACAATGACAAACCAAACGCTTAATGGAAAAAGATTACTACAAAATACTTGGTATAACTAAAAGTGCTAGCAAAGAAGATGTTAAAAAAGCATTCAGAAAATTAGCACACTCATATCATCCAGATAAGCCTGGAGGAAATGTTGAAAAATTCAAAGAAGCCAGTGAAGCTTATAGCGTATTAGGTGATGAAAAGAAACGTGCCGAATACGATGCTTATGGTCGGGTGTTTAGTGACGGCCAAACAGGAGGTCCTTCAGGATTTGGAGGATTTTCTTCTCAGGGCGGATCAGTACCAGATTGGGATTTCAGCGATATTTTCAGCGAGTTTAGTGATTTTTTTCGAGGCCAGGGCGGAAATTCTATTCGCCGGGGAAGAGATATTTCAATAGACATTGAGGTTTCTTTTAAAGAATCTGTACTTGGAACCTCTCGTTCAGTACTTTTAACAAAATCATCCACTTGTAAAACATGTTCAGGAAGTGGTGCAAAACCTGACACTAAATTAAAATCATGCTCAACATGCAATGGCCGTGGTAAAATACACGAAACTAAAAACTCAATACTTGGAGCTTTCACCAGCGTTAGAGCATGTGAAATATGTCACGGATCCGGGAAGGTACCCGAAGTTAAATGTAATGATTGTAAAGGGGCTGGAGTTGCACGTAAGGAACAAGAAATTTCAATAACTGTCCCCGCAGGAGTAAATAATGGAGAAATGATACGTTTGACTGGAGCTGGAGAAGCTGTGCCTGGAGGAGTCCCTGGTGATTTATACGTAAAACTTCATGTGCAAAAAGATTCTGTATTTACAAAAGAAGGAGCCAACTTGCGTATGACATTATCACTTAAACTTTCAGACGCTCTGTTAGGTAGCGAACAAAGCATAGAGGTATTAGGTGAGACTATTCTTGTAAAAACACCTGCGTGCATTTCTCATGGTGAAATATTACGCGTAAAAGGAAAAGGCGTGTCTCTTGGACAAAACAAAAGAGGCGATCTTTTAATCACAATAGAAATTACGCTTCCAAAAAAATTATCTAAGAAAGTGAAGAAATTGATTGAAGATATTCGTGATGAAGGTATATAATAAAAGCTATCATGAATATAGTGAGTACTGTTTCTTCATACATAAAAGAATTTTCGTTTTTCTTTTCTGAGCTTTCTATAGCTAGTTTGGTCGCCATCCTAACAGCAACAGCTCTTTTTGTCTTTGCGATTAGATATGGAAAAGATCGGATGATAGCCCTTATTTTTTCTCTATATATTAGTCTTCTTATCTATATACACTTCCCATATACTGACAAATTTTCTCTATTCACAGGGTCAGATATTAAAATATTATTATCAAATGCTATAATTTTTTTCGCATTTGTTATTGGAGTATATATAATCATTGAACGTGTAATATTTACTGATTATCCAGATAGAGGAATAAGGCGTTTTATTGAAGCATCGTTATTATCTCTAGCTGCAACTTCTTTACTTATTGCTTTTGCTTATAATGTATTACCTATAGCTAGTTTTTATTCTTTTGCCCCACCTATAAAACTTTTGTTTTCTTCTTCTGATTTTTTCTTCTGGTGGCTTTCAGTACCTCTTTTAAGTATTCTCTTTTTAGCTAAACGCTGATATATTATTTATATGCATCGCTCTTTTCTCTACACACTCATTTCCACAATTGCTATTTTAGTAACGTCTGTTTTTGTCAAAATTTTTTTCCCGGAATCTACTGTTAGTAAGGAACTAACTTCTTTACTATTCTTTTGGATTTTACTTGTATCCATAGCCACAGTTTATGTAGTTATACAGTGGAAGAAAAAAATGGAAAATGAACGCGATGCTTTTAAAGCAGAACTTTCATTAGCAGAAAGTAAACTTCATGACGCTTGGGATCAAAAACAAAAATCAGAATTTGTATCTCTAGCCTCCCATCAACTAAGAAGCCCTCTTACTGCCATTAAAGGATACGCTTCTATGATTTTGGAAGGTTCTTTTGGTGGAGTGCCCATAGGGGTTCAAGAAGCTGTTGGTCGCATATTAAAAGCGAGCACATCTCTAGCCAACACAGTGGAAGATTTCTTGAATGTCTCTCGCATAGAAGAAGGCAGAATGGAATACTCAATGGGTGAATTTGATATTGAACGATTAATAGAATCCATTATAAAAGAACAAATGTACATTGCCAAAGAAAGAGGCACTGTTGTTAATTTTATAAAAAGTGAAGAGTCTTGCACAATAATTGGCGACTCAAATAAAATAAAACAAGTAATTAGTAATATCATTGATAACGCCATTAAATATACCTTGAAGGGAAAAGTTACTGTTTCGTTAAAACGAGATAATATCAAAAAAACTGTGCATATCAGTATTTCAGATACAGGAATAGGACTTACTCATCAAGATATCGCTAAATTGTTTACAAAATACAACAGAGCACCAGGAGCCAAAGAGGTGAATGTTATGGGAACTGGACTTGGTTTGTATGTAGCACACTTCTTTATAGAAGCACACAGTGGGCGTATATGGGCAACCTCGGAAGGAGAGGGGAAGGGGTCTATATTCAACATAGAAATTCCTCTAGATGCCTCAGAAAGAGCCACTTTGAAAACATCCTGAATCTTGGTACTATTTTGAGAATGGTAAAACAAGTATCTATTCTGCTTTCAGGTGTTAAACCAACTGGACGACCGCATATTGGTAATTATTTTGGTGCCATGCGCCAATTTGTTGACCTCCAAAAAAAACATGTCGGTTATATTTTTATAGCTGACTACCATGCTCTTAATTTTATTCAAGACAAGAATGAATTAAAGGAAAATATATTGAATGTAGCCATAGATTATCTAGCCATAGGACTCGACCCTGAACAGACAATTTTATTTAAACAATCTGATATTTCAGAACATACTGAACTTGCGTGGATTTTTGAAACAATAACAACTATGCCCTATCTAATGCGCGCGCATGCCTATAAAGATGCTGAAGCTAAGGGAAATGAAGTTTCTGTCGGGACATTTAACTACCCTATGCTAATGGCAGCCGACATCCTTCTCTATAACACTGATCTTGTCCCTGTCGGACAAGATCAGAAACAACATATAGAATACGCAAGGGATACTGCTGAAAAATTTAACAGAACGTATGGAAACACTTTCAAACTACCAAAAGAAATAATACTAAATGACACCTCTATTGTCCCAGGGACTGACGGACAAAAAATGAGTAAAAGTTATGGAAACACAATTCCTCTTTTCGCAAAAAGAGAAGAAATAGAAAAAAAAGTTATGAGTATAAAAACTGACTCTTCTGGAGATTTTCCAGAACACGTATATGCTATCCATAAATTATTTAAAAGTGAAGAAGAATTAAAATCATTTTATAAAGATAATAAAAATAATTACAAAGCATTAAAAGAAGCTCTCATTGAAGACATTGACTCTTACATCACACCATTTCGTGAAAAAAGAAAAAGTATTAATGAGGGAGAAGCAAGAAGAGTACTAAAAGAAGGTGGGGAAAAAGCAAAAGAAGCTGCTGCAAAGAAAATGAAAGAGGTGCGTGAAAAAATAGGCGTCATTCTATAAAAAATAAACTCTATGAAACGAACGTATATAAAAGATCTGAAAGATAATATAGGCAAAGAGATAGCTATAGCAGGATGGGTAGATGTTCGTCGTGACCACGGTAAACTCATCTTTATTGACTTGCGTGACATGAGCGGAAAAGTGCAGATAGTTGTTCTTCCTAACCACGAAGAAGCTCACAAAGCAGCAAACTCCGTTCGTCCTGAATGGGTAATAGAAATTATTGGAAAAGTAAATGAACGTCCAGAAAAAATGGTCAACAAAGATGAAGCTAATGGCTCATTTGAAATAGAAGCTCTTTCTTTTTCTGTACTTAATAAATCAAAAACCCCACCCTTTGAAATTACCGAGGACACTAAGGATGTAGAGGAAACAACACGTTTAAAATATAGATATCTCGATTTGCGAACAAAACGTATGCAAAGAAATATCAAGATACGAAGTTCCTTTGTACAAAAGTGTAGGGAATATTTGTTTAAAGAAAATTTCACAGAAATAGAAACACCACTTCTCACCGAATCCACTGCTGAAGGTTCACGCGACTTCATAGTGCCTTCACGTCTTCATCCTGGTAAATTTTATGCTCTTCCTCAATCTCCTCAACAGTATAAACAACTACTAATGACATCTGGTTTTGAAAAATATTTTCAAATAGCCCGTGCTATACGTGATGAGGACCTTAGAGCAGATCGAGGGTTCGAGCATTCACAGATAGACATAGAAATGTCATTCGTGAAAGAAGAAGATGTGATGGATCTAGTTGAAGACATGATCACCAAAACGGTAGAAAATATGGGTTATGTTATAAAAGAAAAACCTTTTCCAAAAATTCCATATAGTGACGCAATAAAAAAATATGGAGCTGATAAATTTGATCTGCGCACAGAAGATGAAAAGAAAAATAAGGTATTGGCGTATGCGTGGGTGGTGGACTTTCCTCTTTTTGAAAAAACAGACGAAGGTAAGTGGACTTTTAGTCATAATCCTTTTTCAATGCCAAAAGAGAATCATATAGAATGGCTTAAGAATGGGAATAATATTGAGAAAATAATTTCGTCACAATACGACTTAGTATGTAATGGTTACGAAATAGGTGGTGGTAGTATTCGCTCACATGATCCAGATATCTTACGTGCAGTTTACAAGACAATGGGTTATAGCGATGAAGAAGTAGAAAAAAGTGTGGGACATATGATTGAGGCTTATGAATACGGCACACCCCCTCATGGAGGTCTAGCTCTTGGGATAGAGCGTATCATAATGAATTTAACTGAAGAAAATTCCTTACGAGAGGTTCAGGCTTTCCCGATGACACGAAGTGGTCACACTTCTGTGATGAAAGGACCTTCTAAAGTATTACAAAAACATTTAACTGAGCTTGGTATTAGCATAGATGAGAACTTAAAAGAAAAAGAGTAGTATGAAAATCTTATTTTCTAATAAAAAAACTAAAAACATCCCTGCTGTAAAAATAACAGAAAGTGGTAACACACAACTCATTGAGAAAAATGATCAGACGGTTTTACAGATTAACGTAGAGAAAAAGGAGAAAATAACATACAGAAAATTACGCCTGCTGGCACGTCAAATAATTCGAACTGCGAAACAAAATAAGATTAAGAGAATCGCCATTTCGTTTGATGATTTTCTATTTCCTCAACTCAAGAAAATTGATAAAACAGAAATTGCATCTCTCCTTGCCCAAAACTTTGAAATGGCGAATTTTGAATTTACAACATTTCGCACA
>VAPL010266055.1_pt1 | contig 42779 bp, 47 predicted proteins | sample 3395061 | NCBI WGS metagenome assembly VAPL01 (sample SAMN08290444, study PRJNA428436) | hydrothermal vent metagenome | isolation source: Deep-sea hydrothermal vent chimney 2 | place: Pacific Ocean: Juan De Fuca Ridge | depth 2182 m m | reverse complement strand
TTATATGGGGTATATTCCAGCAAGATTGCCGCGCTATCGCTCGCAATGACCAGGCCTTCTATATTCAAAGCAGGGGCTTAAAGTTAACGGGACAGCAGTGAAGTAAAATAATACTTTAATTTCGCAAAGGTGAAGCCAGGGATGGCAGTTTTTGCGTGTCTTTAATGAATGATTCCTGCTTCCTGGGCGGTGGATAAGCACAAAATTTCTTTTGCGCAACTGAGGTTAATTAAGATGACACTCGGCCTACCCGACCGTACGTTCATTAATCACTTATAAAATTTAAGCCCGCCAGAAAGCCGGATGCAATAAAACAAGGATAGAAAAAACTTCCAGCCGACCAAGCAACATCGCCAGTGCAGCTATCAGTTTACCGCCGCTATTAATCGATACAAAATTCTGAGTGACCTCTCCCAGGCCGGGTCCTAAATTATTCATACTCGTTGCAATCGCAGAAAAGGCGGTTACTTGATCCACTTCCGACACGGCCATCATTAATAACATTAAAACAATAAATGTCGATGTGTAGATAGAGAAAAATCCCCAGATATTTTGTTGCGTCTGCGGTGACACACGATAGCGACCAAATTTAATAATAAAAATACCTCGCGGGTGCATTAGTTGTTTTATTTCGCGCCAGCCAAGCTTAGTCAACATGGTCACACGCATTACCTTCATCCCACCAGCCGTTGAGCCACCGCAACCGCCCACAAAGCTGATAAAGATCATTAGTACAGGTAAAAACAACGGCCAAACCGAAAAATCGGCCAGCCCAAATCCGGTACTGGTAACAACAGAAACAATTTCAAAGGCAGCATTGGTTAGCTCCTCAAGAAAAGAGCCTTCATGCGAAGTTAAATGCAATGTTAAGGTGACAAACATAATCATAAATAAAACGAATAATAAAAATATTTTTATCTCAGTATTCTGAAAATAATATTTCAGATTTTTTTTCTGTAAAACCAGATAGTGCACACTAAAATTGATGCCACCTAAAAGCATAAAAATAATCGCAATAGAATCGATCCAGCCACTATTAAAATAGCCCATACTTGCATCGTGAGTCGAAAAGCCGCCGGTGGACAGGGTCGACATACTATGCGATATCGCGTCAAACGGTGACATACCCGCCAGCCAATATGCCAGCGCACAAATAAGCGTTAAACCGGCATAAATAGCCCAGAGCAATTTTGCGCTGTGTACCAACCTAGGGGTCATTTTTTCTTCTTTCATTGGCCCCGGCGTTTCTGCCAGGTACATCCGCATACCGCCAATACCGAGCATCGGCATAATTGCCACGGCAAGCATAATTAAACCCATGCCGCCAAACCATTGCAGCTCCTGTCGATAAAAAAGAATAGAGGGTTGTAAATTATCCAGGCCGGTAATAACGGTTGCACCGGTGGTCGTTAGCCCCGAGACCGACTCAAAAATAGCATCGACATAAGAAAGTTTTAAAACAAAAACAAAAACGGAGGCACCAATTAAACTTAACAGCACCCAGAAGATAACAACGATTAAAAAACCTTCGCGACGGCGTAAATTATATTGTTGTTTGCGAAACGGAACCCAGAATAAAAGTCCGATAGAGAACTGAATAATAAAACTAATAAGAAAATAATGTGCTAAACCATCATGCATCCAGATGGAAATCACAATCGGCATTAACAAGAGAGGACTGAAGGCCATAAATAAAAAGCCGACAATTCTATATACAATAGTAGGATGAATCCCCATGGGAAGAAATAAACAATAACCCTGTTTAAACGCTAAAAATTTATTAATAACACGCCATCAACTGTTAATAAAACAGCTGACGGAAATTAGATTTTAGTCGATATAATGAGCAATTATAGCTGCCAACGCGTACAAAACTATTTATTTTATAGAAGCAGGCTCAACCATGGCGGGAACCACCTTGCCACTAAGCAAAACTGCGACATAAGTTGGCTTTTGCTTTAAATTTTCTAGCGATTTCAGCTTAACAAGATAATACCAATGCCGCTTATGCTTATTGATCGGCTTAAGTTCAATTTCATTCACACCCAGGCCTTTCAGGCTTGCGTCGTCTGCAATCCATTGATTAACCTTGGTCAATACCGTTGCGATACCCATAGGCGGTGCACCCGTTGCAGGCTGCCATTCTGGACTGACAGCAATATCGGCATCCTTCAGGAATATAATCAGTTTGCTGTTATCCATTGACTCAAATATTTCTATCGGCCAATCGGTTGATTTTGCCCACGAAGCGTTAGGCAACAGAGTTGCGAAGGCCAAAGCAAGCGCTAAATAAATTTTCATTTGTTTCATGAGGGTTTCTTACAGTTTTGACGGGAAAGCCCTATTCTACACTATTTAACGCGGGCTTTGGAGCTAAAATAATTGATGCCGGCTTTAATTATTTAATATGCTCCAGTATGCCGTCTAGCTCATCCAGGCTATTATATTGAATAATCAGCTTGCCCTTTCCTTTAGCGCTGTGTTGGCAGATTACTTTTGCACCGAGGGTATCCGATAAGCGATTTTGTAAATCGCTGATATGTAAGTCTTCACTAGCATCTGTTTTTTTATTTTTTGGGGCTGGATTTAATAATTTACGCACATGCGCTTCGGTTTCACGTACCGACAAACCCTTACTGATCACTAAATTTGCAATCGATGATTGCAAAGTTATTTCTAAAGATAACAACGCACGGGCATGACCCATTTCTATATCTCCGTGCGCCAACATCTCTTTAACACCGGTGTCTAAACTTAACAAACGTAAAAGGTTTGAAACCGCAGCACGTGAACGTCCTACCGCATCGGCAGCTTCTTGGTGGGTTAAACCAAACTCTTCAATTAAACGATCCAGCGAGGTGGCTTCTTCTATGGGGTTTAAATCTTCACGTTGAATATTTTCGATTAACGAAACGGCTATCGCTTCTTCGTCACTGTATTTTTTTATTATAACCGGGACTTCATGCAAACCCGCAAGTTGCGCAGCGCGCCAGCGACGCTCACCGGCAATAATTTCATATTTTGGTTTGGCAGGGTCAACACTGATTGAGCGCACTATTATGGGCTGAATAATACCTTGCTTACCGATAGAGTCGGCAAGTTCCTGCAATTGCTCTTCATTAAATTCTGTTCGTGGTTGATAGCGGCCACGCACCATATGTTCAACGGCCAGTTTTTTCAGGCCATCGGTTGATGTCAGCGATGTTGCTTCGGTTGCTGAAGCCGTTTGGTTTTTTGCGCTTGAGCCCAGTAATGCACTGAGGTCTCGACCTAGTCCGCGTTTTTTCATTTTTGAATCTCTTTTAACCGTCATTCCCGCACAGGCGGGAATCTATTTGCTTCAATGTTATAATGACGTGCCGTTTTTATATCTCATCATTGAATAATATGCTTTCGCTCTACTATTTATGATTAAAACCTGTATTACAATATTTATCCCGGACAATAGCGCGCGCAGGCGGTTATCTAAATAATATACCAGGGTTGTTTCAAACTGGATTTTAGCCTGCGTGAGAATGACGACATATAGCAGAGCCAATTGCCACGTTCACTTTGTTCGCTTGCAATAAACAACGATTACTTTAATTAATGTGCTGCTGCTAACAAGCCTTCGTCTTTACGAATAATTTCACCGGCTAACGCTAAATAGGCCAATGCACCACGCGACGATTTATCGTAATTGATAATCGGCATACCATGGCTTGGCGCCTCGGCTAAACGAACATTACGAGGAATAATAGTGCGATAAACCTGGTCGGGGAAATGTACTAATAACTGACCGGACACATCATTGGCTAAATTATTACGCGGGTCAAACATGGTGCGCAACATGCCTTCAATTTGTAAATCCGGGTTAACTGTTTCGCGTATACCTTCAACCGTTTCAAGCAATGCAGATAAACCTTCCAGAGCATAGTATTCGCATTGCATTGGTATCATCACCGAGTCAGCTGCAACAAGGGCATTAAGCGTAAGCATATTAAGTGAAGGCGGGCAGTCTATTAATATATAGTCATAAATATGTTTTAAATTGCCCAGTGCCATGCGTAGTGACAGCTCGGCATTCTCTTTACCTTTTAAATTTACTTCGGCAACAGTTAAATCGCCATTGGCTGGCATTACGTCGTAGCCAGCGTCTTCGCTCATATCAATAATTAAATCTTCGGGTCGAATATCGCCAGTTAACATATCACCAGTGGTGGCTTGTATATCGTGTTTATCGACACCGCTGCCCATGGTGGCATTGCCTTGTGGGTCCATGTCGACCAATAGAATTTTACGTTTGGTCGCTGCAAGTGAAGCGGCTAAATTAATGCATGTTGTGGTTTTACCCACACCGCCTTTTTGATTGGTAATGGCAATAATACGCGCCATGCTTCCGTCCCCTTAAAACTTGTATTTAGAACTTAGGTTAATTTTTACGTACCAGTACTAAATGTCGCTCTGCGTCTAAACCCGGCACCTGAATTGATTGTACTTTTTCTAGATTAATTTTTGCCGCCAAATCCTTGAATTTGGTAGACTGACTGATATCGCCAATTTCCTGTTCAGGATAACTCCCTTTGAGTGCGAGGAACAACCCTTTATTTACACAATGCGCCAACGTTTTACTTAAAAAATCACCGAGCGAAAAGGTCGCACGACACATAATGGTATTAAACAGTTGATTTGTATTACTATTTTCGGCTCGACCAGTAATAACCTGAACATTTTTAAGCCCCAACTCAATCACCGCCTGGGTCACAAAGCGGGTTTTTTTAGAGTTGCTGTCTAGCAGGGTAAATTGCCAGTCTGGCCGGGCGATAGCCATTGGCAGCCCGGGAAATCCAGCACCCGTGCCCACGTCTAAAACAGAAACGCCTTCGACAAAAGCAAGCGGCACTAGGCTGTCCATAATATGCAAAATCAGCATGTCATTTGGATTTCGCACAGCGGTAAGGTTGAAAGCTTTATTCCATTTAACAAGCAAAGCGAGTAATTGAGTGAATTTTTGTTCGGCCTTATCGGGCAGTTCGAAACCTAACTGACCAAGGTGTTGGGTGATTAGCTCGCTGTTTTCAATCATAGGCTAATCATACGTAAGAATATACTTAGCCACAACGGCGCTTAAGAGTATATCCTTAGGTGCCGTTGTGGTTAAAAATTTACTTATTGCCAGTCGCAATATTGATTAACTTATTCAACGCAGCCGTCATTTTTGCCTGAATTTTTGAGCGGTTCTTAATGCCATGACGTTTTACGATATACGCCGGGTCGTTATAGGTTAACCAAACCTGGCCATCGGCATCTTTCCACGCGAGAGCTTTAAGCGGTAAATCGATTCCTGCTGTTTGACTAGCAGTAAACATATGGCTGCCTAATTTTGGATTGCCAAACATTAATAATTCTGTTGGGCGTAATGGAATACCGACACCTCTTGCTTTTTCGTCGTGACTCCAGCGTAATGCTATTGTAATGCCTTTTTTCTTTAACACCGCTTCTAGTTTGTCGAGGGTTTCTTTAACGCTGTAATGGCTCTTTTTTGAAATCATTCCATTGGCACCAGCATCTGCTGATACCGGTGTAACGGCCACAAAAGATAACGCAATTACCGCTACCAAAGCTGTTAATTTTTTCATCATTCTTTACTCCACCCTTTGAATTTATCTTTCTATTTTATTCACACAGCCTATCTTAAGCCAATAACAATACAGGCTTTACGTCACTGCTTATTTTTTAATAGCCGACTTACGCAGACTGCTGGTTTTGTTGATAGCTGAATTTTTTCAAGGTTACCAATATAATCGATATTGCGGCTGGCGTCACACCCGAAATACGCGCAGCCTGGCCAATTGTTTGTGGCTTAACCCGGTTTAATTTTTCACAGACTTCCGTCGATAATCCTTTTACATTTGCGTAATCAAGCTGTTGCGGAATTTTCGTTGCTTCGTGACGTTTTTGTTTATCAATTTCATCTTGCTGCCGCTCGATATAGCCAGCGTATTTTGCCTGTACTTCGATTTGCTCAATCACACAGTCGCTAAGATTGCTCGGCTTATTGGCTGCCGCTTCATTGAGGCTCATTAAATTAGTGTACGACACTTCCGGGCGGCGCAATAAATCTAACAAGGTGGCTTCTTTTGACAATTGTTGGCCGAAAACTTTTTCTGCGCTGGCCTTATCAAGTTTACTCGGATGCACCCAGGTTGACTTCAGACGTTGTTGTTCAGCTTCAATGCTTTCGCGTTTAATTTTGAAAGACTGCCAGCGTTCGTCATCGACTAAACCCAATTCACGGCCTTTTGCGGTTAAGCGTAAATCGGCATTGTCTTCGCGCAATAATAAACGATACTCGGCTCTTGAGGTAAACATGCGATAAGGTTCAATCGTGCCCTGGGTAATTAAATCATCGATTAATACACCTATATAGGCTTCATCTCGCCTTGGTGTCCATGCTTCTTTGCCCTGAACAAGCAGGCTGGCATTCATACCCGCAATTAAGCCCTGTGCTGCTGCTTCTTCGTAACCGGTGGTGCCGTTTATTTGGCCGGCAAAAAACAGACCGGACATATGTTTAGTTTCTAACGAAGCTTTTAAATCGCGGGGGTCAAAATAGTCATATTCAATCGCATAACCGGGGCGGGTAATATGTGCATTTTCAAAACCTTTAATCGAGCGTACAAAACCAAATTGCACATCAAATGGCAGGCTGGTTGAAATACCATTGGGGTAAATTTCGTTTACAGTAAGGCCTTCCGGCTCAACAAAAATCTGATGTGCATCACGGTCGGCAAAGCGCATTACTTTATCTTCAATAGAAGGGCAGTAACGTGGGCCAACGCCTTCAATCACACCACTGTACATGGGCGAACGATCCAAGCCACCGCGAATAATATCGTGGGTTTTTGTATTCGTATACGTTATATAACAAGGCACTTGCTCTGGATGGTCGCTAACCTTGCCCATATAAGAAAACACCGGCAGGGGAACATCACCGGGTTGTTCTTCCATCACCGAGTAGTTCAGGGTTTTACCATCGATGCGCGGTGGCGTGCCGGTTTTTAATCGGTCCACGTTAAAGGGCAGGGCGCGTAAGCGTTGCGATAGGGCATTCGATGGCGGGTCGCCAGCACGGCCGCCTTGATAGTTTTCCATGCCAATATGGATAAGGCCACCTAAAAACGTGCCCACCGTGAGCACCACAGATTTAGCTTTAAATTTTAAACCCATTTGAGTGACAACACCGGCCACACGCCCGTTTTCAACAATTAAATCGTCTACCGCCTGCTGGAACAAACTTAAATTTGGGGTATTTTCTAAAACCTGGCGTACGGCATTTTTGTATAAAACCCGATCGGCCTGGGCACGAGTTGCGCGCACCGCCGGGCCTTTGCTGGCATTTAAAATTCGAAACTGAATACCGGCTAAATCAGCCGCTTTGGCCATTAAACCACCCAGTGCATCCACTTCTTTGACAAGATGACCTTTGCCAATACCGCCAATGGCCGGGTTGCAGCTCATTTGACCGAGGGTTTCAATATTATGCGACAGCAACAGAGTCTTACTGCCCATACGTGCCGCAGCTAGCGCAGCTTCGGTGCCAGCATGGCCGCCGCCAACGACAATAACGTCAAAACTTTCCTGATAATTCATAGATTTAAGAACACGTAAGCCTAGTAAAACATGCTGGGAGTAACCCGTGCGGAATAAGATTAAAAACGAAAACTAATTATAGATCCTATTTTACCTGTTGCCGATTCAGAACACCAACCACAAGCCTGCATTTTTAAAGAAAATAGACCATTTTCACTTCTATATAGACGCAAGTATGCGCAATTCGTAGACAAACAAGCTGCTATAGCCAAATACCAGCCCATATAAAATTGTTTTAACTTTTATCGCCCTGAAAAAAAGATGCTGATGGTAGGCCACTAAAATAAGCACCGCTAAGGCCGTTAAACTGTATTTTACGGCAAAAAACAAGCTGCTACTTTGTTCTATAACATGATTCATCAACAGATTTAACTCTTTACCACCTGAGTCTAAAATAATTGTTGTTAAAATAAAGTCCATTACACTCAGCACGATAATTGCCAGTGCCGCAAACCAAACCGGCTTATCGAAACGGTCGGTTGCTATTAGAGCCGCATCGGTTTTTCGGCGTTGCATAACACGCCGACCCGTTACACCATAATGATGCAACGAACGAGTGGGGCTGCGCCGCCTGTCCGTAGAACAAGCGCGTCTTTCTACCCAAAACAAATCATGCTGACTCAATGCCGTCACTGCAAACCTCCCCGTCTCATAATGACGTTCAATGCAGTGGTTATTATATAACCAAATAGTAGTTTTACTCTTACAAAAAAAGGTTAATAAAACGGCCTAAACGGGTTAACTCATCATCTAAATCAATGACTTAGCGGTAGCTAACCTGAAAAATAGAGCCAACTGAGTGAAGACAGGGAGCCGCCTGTTTATTTATCTCTAGTGCATAGTAATTAGCCTGAATTCGGTATAACAGTGATTACCTCATTCCCGCGTGTTCTTGCTGGGAATCCAGTAGATTGGAAGCTAGATTCCCGCCAAAATCACGCGGGAATGACGCTATTTGTTAGTCACTCTGGTAGCTAAGCAATATAGAATTTATTATCCTGAGCTCAGGTTAATTAAACCGAAAAACCCAGGCAAATAAAATTAACGCGATAAGAATCACATAAGGATAGGCAACCGTTGGCTTGGCTGCATTTAGGAGATATTCTTTGATAAGACCAACGGCACCCTGACGCTGATCCTGCCATTGGGAATAAAACTGAAACGCCTGGCCATTACTATCAGGCTCCGTTTTTAATTGCTGCTCAATAAAAATAATTCTTGCTTCGAGACGCTTTTGAAATGTTTTCCAGATAGCGTCCTGCAACCATAGAATAAAAATAAAGATTGCCGTCAGTAAACCATTCGCAAAATAAGCAATGCCAAGCGCACTGATCAACACGCCAAAAAGTTTTATCAATAACGAAAACCGTTCATACTTTTCTATATCACTATGCAGCAATGCCCATTCTTTTTTTAAATCATTTTCCACAACATAAACTCAGTAATGCGGAGGGCGTTCATTTGCAGGCTGTTCACCGCCGCCAGTTTCAGCCAGCGTTTGAATACGATCCATTAAATGCTTGCACATAATTTCGACTTTATCGATTTGTTGTTGCTGCCGATAAATAATGTCATTTAATTCCTGAATGGCATGCTCTTGATAAGCTATTTTTGTTTCTAACTCAGTTAATCTTTTATCAGTCATTTTTTTAATACTAATTTAAAAAATCTTTAACCACAACGGACACGGCGGGATAACGATTAAGATTGTCACATTATCGCTCGTATTAAAATAAAAATTTTTGCCTTTTGCTGTGTCGCTGTGGTTAAAAAAATTAATCATTACGATTAGTAATATCAATTAAGTGATAACCAAATTGCGTTTTAACCGGGCCATGAATCACACCGACTTCACCACCAAACACAACATCATTAAATTCTTTAACCATTTGGCCTGGTGAAAATTCACCGAGGTCGCCGCCACTTTTACCGGACGGGCAGCTTGAATGTTCTTTTGCTACATCGGCAAAATCAGCGCCGCCTTCTATTTGTGTTTTGAGTTCATTACATTTTTCTTCACTGTCTACCAGTATATGTCTTGCGCTTGCTGTTGCCATTTTAATCTCCAAGGGGTTAGTTCTAACTTACTATAAAAAAATTTATTTCTTTACTCAATTTATTTTTTAAACTTTCAATGTCGTCTTGCTGATATTTTTTGCAGGCTTTCGTGCCCCAGACAACACCCGGCCAGGCCATATCCTGCTCACTACGTGCCACCAAATGAAAGTGCATTTGATTGACAATATTGCCGATGGAGGCAAAGTTAATTTTATCTACTTTATAATGCCGCTTTAAAAAAGCCGAAAGAGTATTCATGTCTTTAAGCATTTGCAATTGATGCTGCTCAGGCAATTCATCAATATCAATAACATCAACAGCCATCGGCACAATCACAAACCACGGCAGTTCTGCGTTGTTCATTAGTAGCAATACACTCATAGTTGCTTGCGAATGGCCGCTTAGGTAACCAAGTTGTATGCAGTCGGTTGCTAAGCGGCTATCTAGTTGAAAATCACTTATTTTTTGCACGTTTTGCAGTTCATTCCAAGGCATCCACCCTTCTTAAAAAGGAACAGAATCGTTTTCTTGTATGTAAAATATTGGCATCCTAACACAAATTTATAGCTTAAATTCTGCAACCGCCGCTAAATATAACGTCTCGCCGCAGAGCGATAATTATTAAAAATAAAGATATATTTCATGCCGGAAGACAGTCAGGCGGCTTAACTGTAAATTTAAATTATTCCAGAATTTTTAGTCGCATGCCCACTTCAAACGTCCCAGGCGATTCTGCTATTACATTTTGCCCAAAATACAGCTTAGTATCGTTTCGACCGCAGGCTCCCTGACGAAAAGTTTTCAGGGTTTGGGTCGGCTCAATACCGCGTATTCCAGTATTAGGATCAATACTGGGAATAACACAGCGACTACAGGGCTTAACGATTCGTAATATTGTTTCGCCAATTTGAATTTTCGACCAACTGTCTTCTGCAAATGCTTCGCAACCAGACACCACTATATTAGGGCGAAAGCGACGCATTTCAAGGGTCGGCTGCGTTGCATCGGCCTGTTGTATACGGCGGTTTAAATCCGCAAGCGATGCTTCGGACAGCAATAAAAATGGAAAGCCATCACTGAATGCAGTTTTGTCTCCTTGATTGGCATAGTCTAAATCTACTTGCCGGACTTCATCTTGCGGGAAATAAACCAGCCGGCATTTTTTTTCTAAAAAAGTTGATAGCCAGTTGGCGGCCGTATCGCCGCAGTCAATAGCCTGACAAATATCACCCCAAACATTAACCTCAACAGCAGAGTTATTATCCACCGTATTGATTTCACAAGTGGGCATAGCGGGAGCCTGTAGTAAGAGCCCGCTATCGGTTAGTTGTGGTTCAATCAAGCACATTCGCGGCAATAAACGCTGTGATAAAAATTTGCCTTTTTCATTCACCAGCATCCAGCGCCTGTCCCATTGCAAACCAAAGGAATCAATCACTGCACTTGTAACATTAATCTGTGCACAGGATTTTACCGGGTAAATCGCTAGTTGGCTTATGCTGATCACTTTGCCTCTCTCTTCAGGTTCTTCAAATACTCAATAAAAAAATTCGCGCCTTTTTCTCTAGCAAGCTGAATGTTTTTTACGGGAATGTTTTCCGCTGCTGGATAGTGCGCCACGGCTTTTTCAAGGCTTTGTTCACGGATAAGATGCAGCATTGGATAGGGAGATCTATTGGTAAAATTTTCTGCATCATTATTATCGGTATTTTCAAAACGATATTGTGGATGAAAGCTGGCAAGCTGATACACGCCGTCATAATGCTGTGCTGCCATTAACTGATTTGCTAGTTCCAGAAAATCCAGGTAATTATTAAAATCGTCTAATTTCAATTTACTGTCAGCATTATTAACTAGAGGATAAATGATAAGACTGGTTTCTATCTCACTGTTATCATCCAGCCATTGACACTGTAATATCAGTGCGGCGAGCGCCTCTTCGAAAGCTTCTGAACTATCAACATAATAATGAATCACTTCACTATCAAAAACTTTTTTTGCAAACGGGCAAAAATTTAAACCAATAACAATGTCTTTTAGCCATTGCTTAGTTTCTGTAATTATTGTTTTATGTTCCATGGCTAATCAAGCATGGCCTTTAACTGTTTAACCACGCCGGGGGCATCCCAGTGTATTCCGGCATTCACGCCGTATTTAATTTTACCATCAGCACCAATAACAAAAGTAGACGGAAAAACCAGCACCTTCCATTTCGCCGCTTGCTTACCGTCCGGGTCAAGTAAAACAGGAAAATCAACATTTACTTTTTTCATAAAATCCTGAATGGTTTTTTTATCTTCAGCATAGTTTATTGAAACAAGTTCAAATTTTTTATTTTTCATTAGACGTTTTAAATGATTTAAAGAAGGAATTTCCTTTACGCAAGGTGGACACCAGCTAGCCCAAAAATTTACAACCGTTACTTTACCTTTGTAATTTTCTTTTTTATATCGCTTGTCATTGACATCGATTAAATTAATAGCATGAGGTTGTTGATTGCCTTTAAAGTTTTTAAGTTTAATATTCAACGCTTGTGAATTTTTGTTCAAGCCATTTTTTAATTCAATCGCATGGTCGGGTTTAACTGTTTTAGTCAATAAATTAAAAGCACTTTGAATTTTTCTCGGCATAAGCGCCAGCTGTTTTAATGTCGCTGGCTTTTTATCCTTATGATAAAAAATACCATTCACTCCTTTCAGCAATCTGAAATAAGCTGCTGCTCCACCTATTTCGAGTTTCTTCAATAGTTTATTAACTTGCCAGCGATTACTTCTTTTTTCACCCTGAAAAATCATCAAGGGCATATTGGTAGCTTCAGTAATATTAACAAACACAGGCTCCAAACCAAGTTCAGGCACGCTAGCATAGAGCTCAGGCGAAAATAATATCGCCCCTTGCAGGTAAAACGGCGTATCTTTGGCTTTAGCTGCTTGCCATATCTGCATTGCTCTTAAAACTGGAATGGCGCCATAAGAACGTGTTAATAACACAATATTTTTCTTTGTTTGTGCATAGGCCACTTCAATAAGACCTTTAAGATATTGGCCGTTTAACTTTCGCATTGTTTGTATGCTTTTAGGCATAAATAAACTTTCGGCTAAATCAACATGCCATATTTCAGTGCCTTGTGCGGCTATTTTTTTTGATATATCCATAGCACGCTTATGCGTCCCAAAACCGGGCGCAACCCAGATAATAAGTTTATTATTTGTTTTATTGCTTTTAATTTTTTTAACTGATAATTCCTGCTGCAAAATTTGAAGGTCTGTTTCTTCAATAATAATTGATGCATTCGCAGCCGTTACCAGGTAAAACAATAATGATAGGATCAGTAATATTTTCATAAATTCTTTTTTATGGCTGCCGACTTATTGTATGGCTTCACGAGGCATAAGTTTCAATAATTCTTTTTCACGTTCTGGTTTTTCTGTTTCAGATAAGCTTTTTACATTAGTATAAAACACGCTAAAATCAGCATTCGATTTTTTATATAAAGCTCTAAAGGCCGGGATCCAGTTATTATAAGTAGCCACTAAAGCCAGCTGTGCATTGTTTAACTTTTGCGCCATCCATTTATCGTAACCGGTATAGCCATCCCATTGTTTTTTTAAATTTTTATAGCGTGCTTGCAAGGTTTTAAACCGAGCTACTTTATTTTCTTGCATACTCTCCGTGCTTTGCTCTGATTGATAAAGCACTTTTAATTCCTGTCGTGTTTGTTTTAATAGATTTTTAAATGCTTTGTCTCTTTGTTTTGCGATGCTGTAATTTTTAAAACCCTGGCTGTCTTTTTTATTTTCATACCAGGCTTTTATACCTTCTAATTCAACGGTAGAGGCGAAAGCCTCATTAAAGGCCGTGTCATTCTCAACATACATTTGTTGGTGCGCAAGTTCATGGAAAATAATGCCTATTCGATAAGCTTCTGATTTATACAGCATGGTACTTAATAAAGGGTCATCAAACCAACCGAGTGTTGAATACGCTTTGGTGCCAGAAACGTAAACATCCATACCTTGTTTTTTTAACTCGTCGGCAAACTCCTCCGCACTGGTTTTTGAAAAGTATCCGCGATAACTTAGGCAACCTACAATTATAAAGCACCATTGCTTTGCTTTAATAGAATAGGCGGGTGTTGCTACCACAGTCCAGACAACAAAGTCCCGCCCTACATCAGCGTAATTTCGATAACTATCATTGTCCGGTAATTTTAAAACTTCACTGGCAAAATCTCTTGCCTGCTGGGCGCTTATCAAGCGCTGTTTTGTTTCTGCTGTTGTTTTTGGATCGTCTATCACTTCTTTAATAGGGCGTTGGCTATTGAGAATGTCGGCATGACCCTGAATTTTTTCCCAGTAATAAGCCATGCTTGAACAGGCTTGCAGCATAAAAGACAACGCAATAATAAAACCAATTTTAGCCATCTTAATTTTTAATTGTCCTGAACTTGCGATAAGAAATTCCGAGCTATCCAGCGGAGAGGCACCCTTGGTTCCTGTCCTTGTCATAAATGATGCCCTTAACCTGCAGCCAACTGAGTAGACTTACTTACCAATACAAAAGCTGGAAAAAATTTCACCCAGTAAATCATCACTGCTAAATTCGCCAGTAATTTCTGATAATGCCTGCTGCGCCTGCCTTAAATCTTCAGCCACCAGTTCACCGGCTTTTACTTCAACAAGTTGTTTTTTTGACTGTGCAACAAAATCAGCTGCGCGCTGCAAAGCATCTATATGCCGTCGCCGCGCTAAAAAACTACTTTCATTGGTTTTTTTAAAACCCATACTCTGTTGTAAATGTTCACGCAGTAAGTCCAGACCATAAGCTTTTTTTGCAGAAAGTTTAATGTGTACTTGCACGTTTCTGTTTATATTTGTGCTATCAAGCGCTGAATTTTCTTCGATAGACGCTTGCTTGCCACTTAAATCAATCTTGTTATGAATAACGGTTATCGGTAGAGTTTTGGGGAGATTTTCCAAAATGGCATTATCTTCGTCGGTAATGCCTTCTCTATCGTCTACCAACACTAAAATCCTGTCTGCCTGCTCTATTTCAAGCCAGGCTCGACGAATGCCTTCCTGTTCCACCTGGTCAATAGAATCACGCAAACCGGCCGTATCAATAATATGCAGGGGCAGGCCATCAATTTGAATTTCTTCTTTTAGAACGTCGCGTGTCGTACCTGCAATTTCGGTGACGATAGCAGAATCCCGACCGGCAAGTGCATTTAAAAGGCTCGACTTACCCGTATTTGGTTGGCCAACAAGCACTACCCGCATGCCATCACGGAGTAACACACCTTGCCTTGCTTCTTGCATTATGTCGGCAAAATCCCGCATGATAGCTTCAATTTGCCCGATGATTACACCGTCTGACAAAAAATCAATTTCTTCTTCGGGGAAGTCTATAGCCGATTCGACATGCATCCGCACCGTAATAACCGACTTAACAAGTGCATTGATCTTAGCTGAAAAAACACCCTGTAATGATTGTATCGCCGATTTTGCCGCCTGCTCGGAACCGGCTTCGATTAAATCGGCTATTGCTTCGGCTTGGGTTAAGTCCATTTTGTCATTTAAAAAGGCACGTTCTGCAAATTCACCCGGCCGGGCGAGTCTGGCACCCAATTCTATTGTTCGCGCCAGCAACCTGTCGAGCACTACACGACCACCATGGCCTTGTAGCTCAAAAACATCTTCTCCGGTAAATGAGTTTGGCGCAGGAAAATAAAGCGCAATACCCATATCGATAACAATACTTCCTTTATCTAAAAAACCACAATATTCAGCCAACCTTGGTTTTGGTCGTTTTTTAAGTATGTTTTCGCCAATTTTAGCTGCATTTTTGCCGGATATACGCACAATTCCTACACCGCCAAGTCCTGTTGCTGTGGCTATTGCGGTAATAGTATCGAGTTGGCTCGGTTCTGCTCTAGTTTCCATCAGCTTACTCAAATTCTCAAGAATGAGGCTCTTATGCCGTTAAAGAAGATGTAAATCACAAATCTTATCCCATACCATAAAGGTTCGCTAATGCTTCGCTATATTTTGCTCAGCCTGTTTAGCATATTATTTTTCTACAATACTGCGGCAATTGCAAAAACTGATACCAATACTGTCAAAGTTGTTATTCATGTTGCTGATAGCTACAAACAAACATATCGTGCAACGCTTAATTACTCAGATTCTCTGCTGGAAGAATATGGCAAAAATCTCACACTGGCGATAGTTGCCAACGGTTCCGGCATTGGCTTACTGAATAGTAATAATTCTTATGCACCAAAAATTAATAAACTCCTCAAACGCGGAGTTAAGATTTTTGCCTGTAATACGACCGTTAAAATTATGCGTCAATTCCAAAAATTACCAATTATCAAAGGCGTTAAGTTTGTGCCGGCCGGTGTAGTCGAGGTTATTAAATTGCAAAGCCAGGGATACCTTTATTTAAAACCTTAAAATGCCCCGTATATTTCTATAGGGGGCATTCATAATTTATTTAACAGAAAGCTTATTAAATAATAACTTATTTTTTGCCCACCACTTTATTAGTGATATACCACTGCTGACTAATCGACAGAACATTATTCACAACCCAGTATAAAACTAAGCCGGAAGGGAAGAACATAAAGAAGATACCAAACACAAGTGGTAATGCCATCATTACCTTCGCCTGTATAGGATCAATCGGTGCCGGGTTCAGTCTTTGTTGAATAAACATACTGATGCCCATCAGGATGGGTAAAATAAGATAGGGGTCAGGCGTCGACATATCTTTAATCCATAAAATCCAGGGTGCTTGTCGCAACTCAACACTTTCGAGCAATACCCAGTAAAGCGCAATAAAGACTGGAATTTGTACCACGATAGGCAAGCAACCACCGAGTGGATTTATTTTTTCTTTCTTATACATTTCCATCATGGCTTTATTCATACCCTGACGGTCGTCCACGAAACGTTCTTTCATTGCAACCATACGTGGCTGCACGGCACGCATTTTTGCCATGGATTTATAACTTGTTTCTGAAAGTTTATAAAATAAAAGTTTAATTAAAATTGTTAGCAATATAATGGACCAACCCCAGTTACCCACAACCGCATGAATTTTAGTTAGTGTCCAGAAGATAGGTTTAGCAATAACGGTTAACACTCCGTAATCAACCGTTAACTCTAAACCTTCTGCAATTGCTTCAAGTTGCTTCTGGTCTTTAGGTCCAGCATAAAAAACGCTACTAAAAACCTTGGTTGTACCTGGTGCAACCTGGGTTTCGTTTTTATCTCTAAAACCGATGGTATAAATCGTATTGCGCTTTTTAAATACTGTGTAATAGGTTTCGACCGTTTCTTTTTCTGGCACCCAGGCACTTAAAAAATAATGCTGAATCATCGCAGCCCAACCACCGCTAATATCACGCTTAAGTTTAGTTTCCTGCATAGCTTCAAACTTAATTTTTTCGTAGCGTTCTTCAGGAGAATAAATTACGCCACCCATGTAGGTATAAATAAACTGTGACTGATCCACTTCAGAAACCTGGGTACGTTGCAATTGATAGTACGCATTACCACGCCAGGTTTTTGCTGCTCTATTTTCGACCGTTTGTTTTACATCTATTTTATGGCTGCCACGATAGAAAGTGTATGTTTTGATAAATCGAACACCATCTCGGCTTGTCCAATATAAATTAACGTCCATCGAATCTTTGGATTCATCTAATACATAATTACTGCGATCTACTTTATAAGTATTAAGATGGTTCGGTGCATCTATAACCGTATTGGCTCGGGCGCTTTTACCGGTAAAACCACTTTGTGCAACAAACACCCTGGGTAAAGTTTCGTTCATTAATAAAAACGGGTTTTCTGGTTCGTTTAGTTTTGTCGGGTAGTCAAATAATTTTACCTGACGTATATCTCCACCTACTGTGCTGATTGTTATATCGAATACATCCGTGACAACATGAATATTTTGACCCTGTTTAAAAATATCGGCACTCTGTTCACTTGGCACGGTGGAACCGCCCGAGGTACTCGATGCAATTGCTGGCGTTGTTTCTGCAACTGGAATTTCATCACCTGATGTATGCCCCTGACTGATATCACTGCCTGAAGTTGAACCCGCTTGACGAGACGATACCGGAGCAGATGTTGTTGGGGCAACTTCTTTAACGGCATGGTCTTGTTGCCATGCATCAAACATTAAAAACGTGATAAACGCTAAAGCAACAAATAACATTAAACGCTGTTGTTCCATACTCTTTTTACTACCTTCTTTATATTTTAAATTTCTTTAAACTTAATCTTCTGTCTTCAATCTTCAAATAGAAGTAAGGCAAGATTAACTCTTATTTCTGTATTTCCTTTTCTGGTACCGGATCAACACCGCCTTCATTGAAAGGGTGGCAGCGGCAAATTCTTTTTGTTGCCAACCAGCCACCTTTTGCCAGGCCATGCATTTTTATGGCTTCTTCAGCATAACTCGAGCAAGTCGGATAAAATCGACAGCGCGGCCCAAGCAGTGGGCTAATCACATAACGATATATTCTTATAATTAATAAGAAGGGATATTGAAGTGCTTTGCTAAATGTTGCCATTGTTGTTCAAGTACAATTCTAATTTGTTGTGAAGAAGCACCATTCGCTGCACGCTTTGCCAATACAACAATATCTAAACCCGCTAATTGTACCTTATGTAGACGAAAACTTTCTCGCACAATTCGTTTAAATTTGTTGCGTTTTACCGCGAGTTTAATATTCTTTTTGGCAACAGCCAGACCTAATCTGGCGACTTTATGCGTCGAGTCGGTTAGCCCTGTTTTATTTTCACGCACAAGAATAAGTAAATAAGAATGATGACGCTTATAAGGCTTCGAAAAAACCGAGCTGAATTGCCTGGCTGTGAGGAGTCGATGCTGCCGGGTAAACGACCCTGTCCGTGTTAATTTTATCACGTAATCAACCTGCTAGTAGTAATAAACGAGGCTGAATTAAACAGGGCGTCTTAAAAAAGGTTTCTACCACTTACTAATCCGAAACGGATACGGGGAAATTTTCTAAAAAAATTAAGCGCTTAAACGTTTACGGCCTTTTGCACGACGTGCATTAATAATGGCACGACCACTGCGAGTCGCCATACGAGCACGGAAGCCATGTGTACGAGCACGTTTTAAAGTACTAGGTTGGAAGGTACGTTTCATTTGATATCACCGTTAAAAATCAATAAGTCACTAGCGCCCCAAATCGATAAGGGTTTCGCCAAAAAAGGCAGGCAAGAGTACTGTTTATGGGGGGTTGTGTCAACAGGGCTTAAGGGTTAATTATATTTTTTTAACTACGGCAGACACAACGAAAATCTTTTTTATTATTGCTAGCATCAAAATACGTTTCATTATTCAAAATCATAGCGACAATTGAAGTGCAGCCTTAATTCACTAGTATTTTCGTTGTGTCCACCGTAATTGTTGTGATTAAAATCTTTTTTATTTTTCGTGTAATAACTGTGGATAACTTTTTTTGTCAGTGTTACATTTGTCATTTCTACGGTCTACTTCAAGTACCTTTTCGGTAACGACTTTTTGCACCGTGTTTAGTATATAACTCATTAATTATAAAAGAATTTTCCTTTTGGGGGAATGTGTTGCAATCACTTTGGGATCAGTGCCTGGACAGGCTTGAAGGCGAACTTTCGCCACAGCAATTTAATACCTGGATCCGTCCCTTACATTTTGTTTTTGATAATGATGATGCACGGTTGCTGGCGCCCAATAGCTTTGTTCTGGATACCGTGACTGAACAATTTATCCCCTTAATCAACGGTATTATTGTTCAACTTGATTCAAAATTCCCTACCCCTATTAAAATTGAAGTCGGTAGCCACGAAGTTGAAACACCGATTACCCGACAGCATTCAAACACACCTCAGCAACAACAAAAAAATATTTTTGCACGTAAAAACGGCTTAAACCCCAACTTTACTTTTGATTCCTTCGTTGAGGGCAAATCAAACCAGATGGGTCGTGCTGCCGCCACCCAGGTTTCGCAAAATCCTGGCACAGCGTATAACCCTTTATTTATTTATGGCGGGGTCGGTTTAGGTAAAACGCATTTAATGCACGCGGTAGGCAACCTGATAAAAGATTACAACCCTAAATCCAATGTTGTCTATCTGCACTCGGAACGGTTTGTTTCAGACATGGTGAAGTCCTTTCAGCACAATACTATTAATGAATTTAAACGATTTTATCGCTCCGTTGATGCTTTATTGATTGATGATATTCAATTTTTTGCCGGCAAAGGTCGCTCCCAGGAAGAATTATTTCATACTTTTAATTCCTTGCTCGAAGATAACCAGCAAATCATTATGACCTGCGACAAATACCCAAAAGAGATTGACGGTCTTGAAGAGCGTCTTAAATCACGCTTTGGCTGGGGCTTAACCGTTACAATCGAACCACCCGAATTAGAAACACGGGTTGCCATTTTAATGAGCAAAGCACAGCAATCAAATATCGACTTGCCCGATGAAGTAGCTTTTTTTATTGGTGAACGTATACGCTCAAATATTCGTGAACTTGAAGGTGCACTACGTAGAGTGATAGCAAACGCTCACTTCAGCAATCAGAATATAACCCTTGATTTTGCTAAGGACGCACTACGCGATTTATTGTCCTCTCACGATAAAATGATTTCTATCGAAAATATTCAAAAAACAGTTTCAGGCTATTATAAAATTCGCGTTTCAGATATGCACTCAAAACGGCGTACACGTTCAGTTACTCGTCCCCGGCAATTAGCAATGGCACTTTGTAAAGAATTAACTAATCACAGTTATCCAGAAATTGGTGATGCTTTTGGTGGACGTGACCACACAACCATTCTGCATGCTTGTCGAAAAATTGAAGAATTAAAAGAGACCGATCCAAGAATTAACGAAGACTATAGAAATTTACTACGAACATTGAGCACCTGATACTCCTTATATATGGGTATTAACTTGTGTATATAAGTTGAGAATTAAATGTATAAACTGTGGATAAGTAATTTAATCAATAAATAAGCTCTTTATTCACATTTTATCCACAGCAAGCAAGATACTAAAATGAGACTTATCCACAGACGTTTTTTAACAATAAGAATATGATTTAATTAAGATTTACTGACTTATAAACAGAAAATATTTTACTAATAGTAATAGTAATAATGATATATATAAGTTTATTAATAATAGAGCCTTTACTAAACAAATAACAATTTTATAGAATTAGAAACACGGAAAAAAAAATGAAAATAAATATTCTAAGAGATAATATTTTAAAACCCCTTCAACATGTCACAGGTGTTGTAGAAAGAAAACAAAATTCCCCCATTCTTTCTAATTTACTTGTGAAAGTTAATAAGGGTGAATTATCTCTTACAGGAACCGATCTTGAAGTTGAAATGGTTATTAATACCCAGGCGGAATCTGATGAATCCGGTGAAACAACAATTCCCGCTAAAAAATTCCTAGATATTTGCCGCACCTTACCTGATAACGCAAAAATCACTCTTACAATAGATTCAAACAAAGCGATTATCCGGTCAGGTAAAAGTCGTTTTACTCTTTCGACTCTGGCTGCAAATGAATTCCCGGTTAGTGAAGCTTTAAATGTTTCTCAGGAGATTACTTTAAAACAGTCCACCTTTAAAAAATTAATTGACCAGGTACAATTTTCGATGGCACAGCAAGATGTTCGTTACTACTTGAACGGACTCATGCTGGAAATTGACCCACAACACATCGTTACAGTAGCAACGGATGGCCATCGCTTAGCAATTTCAAAAGAATTAGTTGAAACAGGTATTACTGAAGCTCGGCAAATTATTATTCCACGCAAAGGTGTAAGTGAACTCTCTAAATTACTTGAAGACACTGATGAGCCTGTTACATTACAACTGGGTGATAATTTAATTAAAGTAACCTTGGGTAATATTACCTTTACTTCGAAATTAATCGATGGAAAATTTCCTGACTATAACCAGGTTCTCCCTTCTGGCAATGATGCTATTCTTGAATGTTCACGGGATGTCTTAAAACAGGCTTTTAGTCGAACCTCTGTTTTATCGAATGAAAAATATCGTGGTATGCGGCTAACCTTAAGTGCTAATTTACTTAATGCAACCATTAACAACCCAGATCAGGAAGAGGCTGAAGAAGAAATAGAAGTTATTTATTCGGGTGATGAATTTGAAATTGGTTTTAACGTGGCCTACTTTTTAGATGTGCTAAACACCATTAAAGATGATGATGTAGTTGTTAAGTTTAAAGATGCAAACTCTAGCTGTATGATTCAAGCCAAAAATGATGATAGCTGTAGCTATGTTATTATGCCAATGCGTTTATAAATAGCACTCTATTTAGGCGGTTTTGTGAGCTTAGTAGAATTATCGTTTCAGAATGTACGAAATCTTTCTCGCACTAACATTACCCCAAATTCTCGTTTTAATATCATTGAAGGTGCAAATGCTAGTGGTAAAACCAGTCTTTTAGAAGCTATTTATCTAATCAGCCAGGTTAAATCTTTTCGTACTCACCGAATTAATCATATTATTCAGCATAAACAAGCGGAAATGCAGGTGGTTGCTAAATATCAGGATCATACTGATGTTATCCATACTATTGGTTTAGGCCGCAGTCGCAGCACTACTAAAATCCATCTAAATAAATCAGTGATTAATCTAAGCTCGAAACTTGCCGCTCTGGTTCCGATACAGGTTATTACGCCCGAGTCACATCGGTTACTTGAAGACGGGCCTAAATTCCGTCGCCAGTTTATTGATTGGGGTGTGTTTCACGTGAAACATAACTTCTTGCAAACCTGGAAGGATTATCACCGAATTCTCAGGCAAAGGAACGCTGCACTTCGACAAAACCAATCTGAGCAACAGGTAAAAAGCTGGGATCAGCCTCTGATTGATATTACACATCAATTTCATTCAGAACGCGTGGCCTATTTAAAAGCTTTAAGCCCAATTGTTTGTGAATATACCCAGCAACTCACAGCTGAAGAAATACAAATAGACTATCAGCCTGGCTGGGCAAAAGATCTGGATTTTGCTGAGGCATTAAATAAAAGCTATCAACAAGACTGCCAGTTTAAACATACGCGAGTGGGTCCACATCGAGCAGATCTAGCCATAAAAGCTCACGGTATTTCTGTTCAGGTAGGTTTATCTAGAGGTCAACAAAAATTACTGGTTTGTGCATTACGCCTGGCACAAATTCAATACCTACAAAGCTATTCTCAACAGTCCTGTATTATTTTGCTTGATGATCTTCCCGCCGAGCTTGATGAAGCCCATCGAGAACGTTTAATGATCTTATTGAACAGCACTGAAGCTCAGATTTTTGTAACCACTACCGATGCCAAGTTATTAAGTTTAACGTCGGTTGCATCCAAAACCGTGTTCCACGTGAAACACGGTGAAGTAAAAGAAGTGGTATACTAGCCATAATTCTTATCAGAGTGTTTAAATTGAACATATCGGTAAAAATAATTAAGTAAAAGGAAAGAAAATGGCTGATCCAACTTATGATTCGTCCAATATTAAGGTTTTAAAGGGCCTTGATGCGGTTCGTAAACGCCCAGGTATGTATATTGGCGATACCGATGATGGCACAGGCTTGCATCACCTGGTTTTTGAAGTGGTTGATAATTCTATCGACGAAGCGCTTGCGGGGCATTGTAGTTCAATTGATGTGATTATTCATGCAGATGGTTCTGTTTCTGTAAAAGATGATGGCCGAGGTATTCCAACGGGTATTCATGAAGAAGAAGGCCGTTCCGCCGCCGAAGTTATTTTAACCGTGTTACATGCCGGTGGTAAATTCGATGATAGTTCCTATAAAGTATCAGGTGGCCTACATGGGGTGGGGGTTTCTGTTGTTAATGCGCTTTCAGAAAAATTAAACCTGACTATTTGGCGTGAAGGCAAGAAACATGAACAGGAATATTCCAATGGTGACCCACAAACAACTTTAACCGCTGTATCCGATACTGAACGCACTGGCACCGAGATCCGTTTTTACCCAAGTAAAAAAATCTTTTCTATCACCGAATTTCATTATGATATTTTAGCCTCGCGTTTACGTGAGCTTTCTTTTTTAAATTCAGGTGTTTGTATTACCTTAACCGATGAACGTGATGATACCAAGAATGATAAATTTGAATATATTGGTGGTATTAAAGCCTTTGTTGAGCATTTAAATAAAAATAAAACACCTTTACATGAAACAGTTTTTTATACCGAAACGTTAAAAGACGATGTTATGGTTGAAGTGGCCATGCAATGGAATGATTCTTATCAGGAAAATATCTTTTGTTTTACTAATAATATTCCGCAACGTGATGGCGGTACCCACCTGGCCGGTTTTCGTGGTGCGCTAACACGTAGTTTAAATAATTATATTGAACAAAGTGGTATTGCTAAAAAAGCTAAGGTAAATGTTAGCGGTGATGACGCCCGTGAAGGTTTAACCGCTGTTTTATCGGTTAAAGTGCCGGATCCTAAGTTTTCATCGCAAACTAAAGACAAATTAGTCTCTTCTGAAGTAAAAGGTATTGTTGAATCTACTGTTGGTGAGAAATTACAGGAATTTCTACTTGAAAGCCCTACAGATGCTAAGGGTATTGCTGGTAAAATTGTTGATGCAGCGCGTGCTCGTGAAGCTGCTCGTAAAGCAAGGGAAATGACTCGACGCAAAGGCGCACTCGATATCGCCGGTTTACCCGGTAAGCTGGCTGATTGTCAGGAAAAAGATCCTGCACTGTCCGAATTATTCCTGGTGGAAGGGGACTCCGCTGGTGGTTCGGCTAAACAGGGTCGAGATAGAAAGTATCAGGCTATTTTACCGCTTAAAGGTAAAATCCTGAATGTTGAAAAAGCCCGTTTTGATAAAATGCTTTCTTCCGTTGAGGTGGGTACTTTAATTACAGCGCTGGGTTGCGGTATAGGCCGGGAAGAATTTAAGTTGGAAAAATTACGTTATCATCGAATTATTATAATGACCGATGCGGACGTGGATGGCTCACATATCCGTACTCTATTACTTACTTTTTTCTATCGGCAAATGCCCGAGCTGATTGAGAACGGTTATATCTATATTGCCCAACCGCCTCTATATAAAGTTAAAAAAGGTAAACAGGAACGCTACGTTAAAGACGATGGTGAGCTAAACGAATACCTGCTTCAACTTGCACTCGACAATACTGAGCTATTTGTAAATTCTTCTGCACCCGCAATGTCTGGGATTGCCCTCGAAAATTTAGCCAAACAACATGTGATTGTGATGCAAAGTATACATCGTTTATCACGACGTTATTCAGCAGAAGTTTTAAAACTCATTTTAGAGTTACCGGTTTTAAACCTTGAAGATTTAAAAAATAATCAACAAATGCAAGCCTGGTTTATGCAGCTTGCGGAAAAAATTAAAGAAGATGATAAATTAAAAATAAATATAGAATTTGAAGCGCAAACCGAAGCTGGTGTCTGGGAAGCTAAAACTATTCAGACTCGTCATGGTATTGATTATGAAAAAGCAATGAAACCTGAATTTTTTGAGTCTGGCGAATATGCTGCAATGAAAGTATTAAACGAACAGTTAAGTGGTTTGTTTGGTGAGGGTGCATATGTTAAACGCGGAGACAAACAACAGCACTATGATAATTTTAGCGATGTTATGAATTGGTTAATGGACGAATCAAAACGTGGTTTAAATATTCAGCGTTATAAAGGATTAGGTGAAATGAACCCAGACCAACTTTGGGAAACAACACTCGATGCTAACAATCGCCGTTTATTACAGGTGCGAATAGAAGATGCCATTGCAACCGATGAAATTTTTACAACTTTGATGGGCGACCAGGTAGAGCCACGTCGGCTGTTTATCGAAACCAATGCGCTTAATGCTAATAATATTGATATATAGTTTATTAACAGTTATTAGATTCCCGTTTGCGTTGGAGGGGATGGCAATCTCATTATAGGGTTTAAAGATAATTGTGAATATCGCTTTCTTTAATAGCAAGCCTTACGACGAAGAATTTTTTAAAGCTGCCAATAAAAAATATCAGCACAAACTAAATTTTTTAGAAGCAAAACTTTCCAGTGAAACAACCCGCTTGCTTAATGGTGAAAAGGTTGTCTGTGTCTTTGTAAACGATTCAATTGATAAAGACGTATTAACAAATCTTAAATCACAGGGCGTTTTATTAATTGCATTACGGTGTGCCGGTTATAATAACATCGACCTGGATGCGGCTATTGAAGCGGGTATTAAAGTAGTATACGTCCCGGCATATTCACCCAATGCTGTTGCAGAACACACGATATGCTTAATGCTTGCATTGAACAGAAAAATTTATCGTACTTTTTCAAGAGTGCGAGAAGCTAATTTTTCATTGGATGGCTTGCTAGGTTTCGATTTTTCTGGACGCGTTGCCGGGGTAATTGGAACTGGAAAAATAGGAACAATTGTTGCCCGCATTCTTATTGCTTTTGGTATGGATGTTCTGGCGTATGATCCGATTCACAATCCGCAGTGTGAAGAAATGGGTGTATCCTATGTTGATAAGGATACGTTAATTTCCCGCTCGGATGTCATTACCTTACACTGTCCTTTAACCACTAAAACACGTTACTTTATTGATAGTTCAGCATTATCAAAAATGAAAGATAATGTTATGTTAATCAATACAAGTCGCGGAGCAATTTTAGATACCTGTGCCGTTATTGAAGCACTAAAATCAAAAAAAATTGCTTACCTGGGTTTGGATGTCTACGAGCATGAAAGTAAATTATTTTTTGAAGACTTAAGCTGCCAGACAATAGAGGATGATATTTTTGAGCAACTGATGTCATTTTCAAATGTGTTAATCAGCCCCCACCAGGCTTTTTTTACATCAGATGCCTTAACCAAAATTGCGGATACGACTTTAAACAGCATTAAAGAGTTTGAACAAGGACGCCCCTTGTCGAATGAGGCAACAATTACAATGACAGAACAATAAAAAAGAGGTTTATAATCTGCGCTATCGTATTGAGGAAGATATGCAGGATTGCGTGTTAAACAGTTTTGGTTGTCATTTTGGGGTGCAGGATTGGCGATTGCGAGTATACTTTATGTAACGATAGGATCACCCGTTGGATAAGGGCTAATTATTTTATCCGGGGTGTTGTTATCGAATTTTTTATCCAGAGCTCGGGTTAAACCAATAATTAAGCCTAATGGAATATATTAAAAATTTTGCAGATATCGGATTGGCTGACTTGGGGCAGGTTGGTGGTAAGAATGCTTCCTTAGGCGAAATGATATCCAACCTTTCTCAAGCGGGTATTCGAGTCCCGGCGGGTTTTGCTACCACCTCAAAAGCTTATTGGTATTACCTCGAACAGAATAAACTTAAGCAAAAAATTAGCGAGCTTTTAAAAAATTTAGACACGCATGATGTTGGCGCCTTGGCCAATACCGGCAAAAAGATTCGTAACTGGATTATGCATGCGAAGATGCCGGCTGACCTGCAACAAGATATTCAGCAAGCCTATACTGATTTATGCACTAATAGTGCTTGTTCGGTGGCGATTCGAAGTTCTGCCACTGCCGAGGATTTACCCAATGCCTCTTTTGCTGGTCAGCAAGAGTCATATCTTAATATCAAAGGTGTCGAAAATGTTATTTATTCCTGTAAGCGGGTGTATGCCTCACTTTTTACCGACCGGGCCATTTCCTATCGGGTGGATCAGGGCTTTTCACATATGGATGTGGCGCTATCCATTGGCATTCAAAAAATGGTACGAGCCGATCTTGGCAGTGCCGGGGTTATCTTTACCCTCGATACCGAATCGGGCTTTCGGGATGTGGTGTTTATTACCGCCGCCTATGGCCTGGGTGAAAATGTGGTGCAAGGTGTGGTTAACCCGGATGAATTCTATGTTTACAAAAACACACTTAGTAAGGACAAGCGCCCGATTATAAAACGCCAACTCGGCGATAAAGCCCTAAAAATGGTTTATTCCAGCGATAATGCGGCCGGTCTTTCAACCCGCAATGTTCAGGTGCATGAAAATGACCGTAATCAATTTAGCTTAAATGATGACGAAGTACTGGAACTGGCAGAATATGCCATAAAAATTGAAAAACACTATTCCAGTTTGCATTCTGGCCAAACAGAGAATGCCAGCCCAATGGATATTGAGTGGGCGAAGGATGGTGAGGACGATAAGCTCTATATTCTACAGGCACGTCCTGAAACCGTGCAGTCTCAAAGTAATGCCAGCGTTATTGAAACCTATAAACTAGAGCAAAAATCGAAGATATTAACCAGCGGCAAGAGTATTGGCAGCAAAATTGCGCAAGGCAAAGTTCGGGTTATCCTCGAAGCCGCTTTTATGCACCAGTTACAGCCCGGTGAGGTATTGGTGACCGATATTACCGATCCGGATTGGGAGCCGATAATGAAAATTGCCTCGGCCATTGTCACTAATCGCGGCGGTCGAACCTGTCATGCTGCCATTATTGCCCGAGAGCTGGGGATTCCGGCCGTTGTTGGCTGCAATGACGCTACCCAAAAAATAAAAACAGGTGAAGTGGTCACAGTTTCCTGTGCCGAAGGCGACAGTGGTTTTATATACCAGGGAGAATTAGCATTTTCGCATGAGATTACGCAGGTTGATTCCAGCAAAAAGCCCAAAACAAAATTAATGATTAATCTGGCAAACCCAGAAAAAGCCTTTGAAGCATCTTATTTACCAGCAGAAGGTGTTGGCTTGGCAAGGTTGGAGTTTATTATCAACACCATGATTGGGGTGCACCCAAAAGCAGTATTAGACTACGACAATTTAGACTCCAGCATTTACTCAAAAGTAAAAAAATTAGCACAGGGTTATGCTAGTCCACGCAGTTTTTTTGTAAACAAATTGGCCGAAGGGATAGGAACAATAGCCGCTGCTTTTTACCCGCGTAAAGTTATCGTGCGGCTAAGCGATTTTAAATCGAATGAATATGCTTCCTTAATTGGTGGCCAGGCTTTTGAACCGAAAGAAGAAAACCCAATGATAGGTTTTCGAGGTGCTTCACGTTACCCGGCGGCGGAATATCAGCAATGTTTTGCGATGGAGTGTGAAGCAATAAAACAAGTTCGCAATGTAATTGGTTTAAGCAATGTGTCATTAATGATTCCTTTTGTGCGCAGCCTCGAAGAGGCCGAGCGCACCTTAGAGTTGATGGCGCAAAATGGCTTACAACGCGGTGTTGAAAATCTTGATATATATCTTATGTGTGAATTACCGGTAAACGCCTTAATGGCTGATGAGTTTTTAAAATTGTTTGATGGTTTTTCAATTGGCAGCAATGACCTAACCCAACTAACACTGGGTGTGGATAGAGATTCGGGTTTGTTAAAAGGTTACGATGAGCGCAATCCTGCAGTTAAACAATTAATGTCACTGGCAATAAAAGCCTGTAAAAAAGAAAATAAATATATTGGTATTTGTGGCCAGGCACCCTCTGACTTCCCAGAGATAACAACCTGGTTAGTACAACAGGGTATAGAAAGTATATCGCTGAATCCTGATTCAATTATGCCAATGTATCAAGTAGTTTTAAAAGCCGAACAAGAGGAAAATTAAATGACAACAACTAACGATATTGATTACGGCCCGCTAAAAAGCTTGGTCGGTGTATGGACTGGCGCTAAAGGTCATGATGTTGCACCCGAACCTGATGGTGAAGAAAATAATCCGTACTATGAAACTATAACCTTTACAGAAGCGGGTGATGTGACAAATGCAGAAGAGCAAGTATTGGCCGCTTTGCATTACCGGCAAATTGTAAAACGAAAATCAAACGATAAAATATTTCATGATGAAACCGGTTATTGGATGTGGGATGCAAAAACAAAAACAGTCATGCACTCATTAGTCATACCACGAGGTGTTTGTGTGCTTGCTGGCGGCATATATAATAAAGAAAAAGACCAGGCAGGTAGTATTTGTTTAAGCGTTGAGGCAAATATTAATAATGCACAATGGGGAATAATTCAATCCGCCTTTATGCAGGAAAAAGCGCGCACTATAGGGTTTAAACATACGATTAAAGTAGTTGCGGATAAGCTATCTTATGCAGAAACAATGTCGCTAGAAATTTACGGTAAAACATTTGAGCATACCGATAAAAACGAATTAATACGTGAGGCTAACTAACATCAGTTGCATCTAAGAAAAATTTACACAAAGCAAACAGTTTAAATAGACAAAATTATAAAGAGCAGCTTAAATGAAAATATGGGTCGATGCCGATGCCTGTCCAGTGGTTATAAAAGAAATTTTATTTAAGGCGGCACAACGCACAAAAGTAACAACCACTTTTGTTGCTAATCAATTTATAAAAACGCCACCATCATTATATTTAAAAAATATTCAGGTGGCCTCGGGTTTTGATGTTGCAGATAACGAAATTGTTAAAAGAGTTAATGAAGGTGACCTGGTCATAACCGGTGATATCCCACTCGCAGCAGAAGTTATCGAAAAAGGCGGCCATGCGTTAAATCCGCGTGGTGAAATGTACACAACCGATAGCATCAAGCAGCGACTGAATATGCGAGATTTTATGGATACCATGCGAGCCAGTGGTGTACATACCGGCGGCCAGGCACCATTAAACCAAAATGACAGGCAGGCTTTTGCAAATAATTTAGACCGTTTATTAACAAAAAATGCAGACTAATTTTTACTTAGTATCCTGAGCTTAAGTTATTTAGTATAAACATTTTTTTCGCCCTTAGGTCGACTTTTAAAACGACGATGTATCCAGAGGTATTGCTCCGGCGCACTTAAAATTTGCTTTTCAATTGCCGCATTAATTTTTGTGGCGTCGGCGAGTGGATTATCGCTGGGGAAATTATCCAGTGCAGGAGAAAAATGAAGCGTATATGTGCCTAACTTATCATTACGATCAGCGTAAAAAGGAATTACCGGCGCCCCTGTTATTTTTGCAATTTTTTGAGTGGAGAGTAAAGTACAGGTAGACACCCCCATAAAAGGGGCGAAAATAGAATCCTTTTCACCAAAGTCTTGATCGGGTGAAAACCAGACAACATTACCCTGTTTTATAGCACGGATAATATCGCGCAGGTTTTTATGTTTTAAAAGTCGGGCACAATTTTTTAATCGTTTGCGCTGCAAAACCCACTCAAATAACGGGTTGTGAGAATACTTGTAAACAACGTTAAGATTATCGATTTGTGAACCTAAAAAAGTACCGGCAATTTCCAATGTCGAGAAGTGTCCTGCTAGCAGGATCACACCTTTGTTTTTAGCCATTGCTGCGGTGAGGTGCTCAAAGCCATCCATTTTATAGAGTTTTTTTATCTGCTTTTTAGCCACCCACCAGCTGATGCTGACTTCTAAAACAGCCATGCCGGTTGCTGCAAATGTTTTTTGCACAAGCCGATGTTGTTCTTGTTCGCTAAGGGATGGAAAACATAAACGGATATTGGTTTGCACAATATTGCGTCGTTTTGGCATTAATTGATAGCTTAGCTGGCCAATGGTGCGACCTAATGCCATTTGCACACGATACGGTAAAAAAGCACATAATTTTAATAGCCCTAGGCCAACCCAGGTTGGCCAGTACTTTGGGGCAAGAAATGTGGTAATTTTTTGATTGAGTTTGGCCATGTATTGCTTCGAGTTGTACGCTAACTCTATTTTAGAATTTAATGCGCAATAGTACCTTAGAAAAAGGCCGTGGGTCAGAGTAATTTTAATTTATCATCGTAAAAAAATTGAATATGCTAGTATTTTTAAAAAGCGAGTGTACCTAATGATTAATTTGCCAGCTCTTATCCTTGTTGTCTTTATTACTATTTTTTCGGCTGTTATCTGCCATAAAATAGCTAAGCGTCGAGGTGGCAACCCGGTATTTTGGGGGGTCATGGGGGTATTATTTGGGCCGCTGGCCATTCCTTTCGTGTTTATGCTGAGAAATCGCAAAAAAATAAAAAAATAGTGCTGAAAAAACGATTAAAAGTTTAAATTAGCCTGTTATTTTGTTTTTGTGTATCTTTGAGAACATTCATTCTTATTAAATTTAGTATAATGAACTATAAATTAATGATAATAACCATAAAGATATAGGGGATTTAGTATGTCAGTTGAAAGAGCTATGTTTGTGTTTGCGGGAATAATGATAATGTTAACCTCGTTATTGGCCCTGTTCCATAATCCTTTATGGACTTGGTTTACGCTGTTTATTGGTTTTAATGCTTTTCAAAGCTCATTTACCGGTTTTTGCCCACCCAGATGGGCGATGCGAAAATTTGGCATGAAAACAGAATCAGAATTAGCTTCTAATAACTAACGGTTAGCAGCGAATGCCCGTGGTGCATTCGCTGTGAATTAAGTTTACTTATGAAAAGTAGTGTAAAAAAGATAATTGAAAATCATCCTGAGGCGATTCATTCTGAGATGAAGACAGTTCTATCGCACGTGCAGCGCCAGGAAGGCGAGTGGTATATTAATTCCATAATGATTGAAGGCTGTGCGGTACCCTTTAAGTATAAGCGTAAAAAGAAGTATAAGGATTTAAAAGGCCAGCGGGTTAATTTAACCTATTACCCGGTGTCTGAAACGATTGCCGGCATTAACTTTGAAGTTATGAATGTTGTTAGAATTAAAATTTCATAATAACTCACTGCTGCTCCGTTAACTTTAAGCCCCTGCTTTGAATATAGAAAGCCTGGTCATTGCGAGCGATAGCGCTCGCAACGACAAACTCACACCCATTTCATGTCCATGAAGTTAATGTTTTCTTTTACTACTTAAATAGGCCTCATAAAAACATCTTATTCATAAGTTAACGGGACAGCAGTGATAATAACTCTAAAGATTAAGAAGCAATAAAGTTTTGCAGCCAGGTAAAAATACGGAAATTAATAGCACTCATCTTAGTGCGATAGTCGATGGTATCGAAAGGCAGGGCTATATCGTTTTGCCTTCTTTTATCCCGGACGATCTTATAAATTCGCTGCAGGCGCAAGTTGCCTCATTGCAGGAGTCGGATTTAAAAAGTGCCTCTGTAGGTCGAGGGCAACAGCAGCAAAATAATAGTGCTATTCGGCGCGATAAAATTCATTGGTTAAGCCATTTAAATTCAACTGACAATGAATTTTTAGCTTTAATGGAAGCCTTGCGCAATTCCTTAAATCAAGTGCTTTATTTAGGCTTGTTCGATTATGAATGCCATTATGCTGTCTATCAAAAAGGTGATTTTTATAAAACTCACCACGATGCTTTAAAAGGAAAAATCAATCGCGTGCTGTCGATGGTTATCTATTTAAATAAAAAATGGAACAAAGACGATGGTGGCGAACTTATTATATATAACGAAGATGAAAAAACCGTCTTAGAAAAAATTAGTCCAAAGGCGGGCACAATCGCTATTTTTTTAAGCGAACAATTTCCTCATGAAGTATTGGCGGCAAAAAAAATACGTTATAGTATAGCTGGCTGGTTTAGAGTAAACGCCAGTGGTTCACATAATATTGATCCAGCTATTTAACCTTTAATTTTATTTCTTTATTTTAATAACCCACATTTTTTCAGCTTCCTGTCCTCGCGTAAATGCATTTTAATGACTTATTTCTCTTATCCCGAACCTAGGTTGTATCATTGCTGCCGTCTCCAGATTGCTTCGTTATAATTATCGGGCATCTTATAAATTGGTAACTTTATCAAAGTTGTATTTAGTTTTATTATGATTTAAAACGGAAGCGAGGCAAGCTAATATTATAATACATGGCCAATAGTCGTGTTATAAATATTCCCAGGCCAGAAATAATGGCTGCAACCGTCAGGTTCTGATCGAAATGGAGCAAGCCGATAAAGACCAAAGAGCCAATCCAGGAAACCGTCGCATAAAGGGGGCTTAAAAACACCACAGGTGTTTCGTTACATAATACATCACGAAAAATACCGCCCATTGTGCCTGTCATAACACCCATAAAGCTGGCAATAAGAGGCGGCACACCCAGCATAAGTGAAACCAGGGTGCCGGCAAGGGCAAAAGTCGCCAGGCCAGCGGCATCTGCGACCAAAAAATATTTACGCGAAACAACAAATATTCTGGCAGCTATAAAAATAAATACAGCGCTGCCAATAGAAGCAATAAAAAATATTTGATCGTTAATCCAGAATACCTCACGCCCAAGAAGCATATCGCGCAAGGAGCCGCCACCCAAGCCGGTTGCTATAGCAATAATAATAACGCCAAATAAATCAAATTTTTTAAAGCCCGCTTTAAGAACACCCGAAGCAGACGATACAATAACAGCGATTAAGGTTATCCAGTATAAGTTTTCTAATAATGAAGGCATTGATTTTAACATTGTTTTATTACCAGTGATTTAATGAACTTAGAACACAGAAATTTATTTTGTAGCCTTACATATAGCAGCGCAGCTTTGTATTTTTATTTAAATTAAGCAGCGTCACTCTAATCTTGCTTGATGGGAATAAGCACCTATCAAGAAAATAGTCAGTTCCGACGTCAATATCTAAATGGTTTGACGATATATTTTCATTATAATGCTTGAGGAGTTTTTGAGTAGGGCATTTCCAAATTAACCTCCATAGTTGGACTACTTTTTAGTTAAGGCAGGTATAGAGTAAGTTAGTATACAGATTCGGTTAATGTTTAGCATTAACTGTGAACTGGCCGCGCTTCTTAACAGAAAAGGATAAATATATTTTTATCTGCTATTTATTTTTATGAGTATAGGCGGTGCAATAATCCTATTCAGGCCTGTTTGTATAAATTAGATGTGCGTAAAATGGGGGTAGGTTCCTTTAGTTTTGAATTATGAGTAAATACAATTGCGTCTGCAGTTATTGACACACCACTGTATGATAATTTAATGGATACTGATCGGTTGTTCAAGTTTACCCTTAAATACTGCGGTTGAAGTTATTGCTACAGTTGAAGTCCGCTAGCTAATTATTAAGTATAACGATTTGATTTGTGGCATGCTGAAGAGTCGAGTCTATGTGTGGACGCAACATTTGTGAATTTTTTGCCTGCCTACAGGATAAATTTATTGGGCTTTATGTTTTATTGGCATTCTCTTTCCCAGCCACACTGAACATACCACCAGGAATACAAATACCATTGTTTCAATATTGATAATTTCGTGAAGAAATAATGCAGATGCAAATAAGGTAATAAAAGGCTGAAGCAATTGCGCTTGACTTACTCTGGCGATACCGCCTAATGCCAGCCCTTTATACCATACAAAGAATGCGAATAATTGACTGACTAAAGCCAAATATATAAAACTGGCATAACCCATCATTGGTATATCTGAAAATGACTCTGGCGCATAATTTATAGTTGGAATAAGAATAAATGGAAAGGCTAAAACAAGAGCCCAACAGATAACTTGCCAGCCACCAATATCTTTTGAGAGTTTAGCGCCAACAGCATAACCAATGGATGCAGAAAATATTGCACCCAACAGTGCAATATCCGCCATCTGAATTTCACCAGAACCCTGGGAAAAAGTATATAAAACAACTAACCCGCTGCCTAAAATGCTCACTATCCAGAAAGAGGAGCTTGGCCTTTCATTTCCTATTAGCGCACCAGCCAGAGCGGTCGCTAAAGGTAAAATCCCTAAAACAACGCCTCCATGAGATGCAGGAACATATTGCATTGCCCATGATGAAAACAAAGGAAAGCCAATAACAGCGCCAAGCGCCACTATACACAGTGGTAATATTTGATTTCGGTTGGGTATTTCCTGGCGAAACCAGAATAAAAATATTGCGGCAAATATCGCGGCAAATATCGCACGACCCAGGCCAATAAAAATTGGGTCGAGATAAGGAATTACAATTCGTGTAGCGGGCAAGGTTAAGCCAAAAGCACACACCCCTATAACACCTAGAAGCATTCCTTTGTTTTCATTTTTCATATTTATCCAAATAATTTTAGTCTAACGAGACTGATATTTAATGGGGAGACAGACCCTGATGGACACCCGTAGAATTCAATATTGCTGGTCATTGCGAAGAGTCGCTGAAAAACAAGTGTTTTTCAGTGCTGACGTGGCAATCTGTTTACAAAATACTTTTTCCTGTCAGATTGCTGCGTTCACTGACTGCTACGCAGGTACTCGCAGCGACATGTTTTTACTTAATATTATTGATTTTTCCAGAATATTATTTTTGATCGCTTTTTATAAATAATTATGGGTTTTTGTCAGAGCCAGAACATAGCTTCCTCTAAGTATTAGCAATATATGTGCTCTGAGTACATTGGTTATTTTATGGGCTAGTCTTTGTTAGGTGGTATTTTACAAGAACAGATAATAAAAAAATAAGGCTTATAATCCCATGATAAAAATATAGTTTGTCTTGATAGTGTAGGGCATTTCCGTACAGGTATAAGCGGGCATAATTTTCTCCAATATAGACTAGTCCTGAAAGGCCAGAAAAAGCAAAGACAGCTACAGTCGCTCTCAACCAGTTTTGCCGTTTAAAAAGTACAATTGCAGATATTGGGCCAGCTACCAGCATTAAAATGATATAAATTGAAAGAGATTTGTAAATGACAATATTGAATGCCTGCATAGTAAGAACACTGCATAGAATATACAGGCTAAATTTAAAAAGAAATTTAGTATTTAATTCCATTCAGTAGAGCCTCCGATCAAATTTTATCCGGTAGCAATTTATGGGAAACATTATTGCAAGCTGCAAAAATAGATGTACTTATTTATATCGTTCCTGGAAATTATAATATCGCAAATTCAGCCGCTGCTGTATTTTTATTGATAAAGACATACATCTCACAGTATGAATTGCTTACCATAGGTTCGTCCTCTCCACAGCAGTAGCCCCACTGAATTTCAGAAAAGGCAAAGCCAATCTGTACTTTAATATTTAGTTTGCTTTCATTAATAGCTAATACCGAAATGCTCGTTTTTGAATCGTTAATAAATTTCCCCGGTGTTTCTGCTTTTTTAATAAGTACGCGGTAAGCTTCTGGTTCTGTAAGTTCCTTTTTAAGAATATCAGAAAAATTATCCTTACCCCAATAATTTAAAGAGCGAGATAACTTAATCATCGCTCAATAATGACGCTTTTTTTTATTCTTTTTGAGCAATTAAAATAAATTTGCTTTACTCCAACTTCTATATAGCGAAGAGATTTTGGCCATATTTGCTTATAGCGACTATTGCTTTCGATTATTTTAGCCGTACCATTTACCCTGAGACGAATAGCCGTATTAAAATCAATAAACAATATACCGATATTAGGGTTGAGCAAAATATTCCCTAATGAATTGTAAATATGGTTACCTGAATAGTCTGGCAATATTAATTTTTTAGGGCTTTCAACAAAAACACCTTGCAGTAAATTACCGGATGCATCACTTTCCGTTCCTCTAAAACTACAATCGCATTCGCCAGATGAATTTGATGTAGCGATAAAAAAAAATTTATGTTCTTCAATAATGTATGCTATCTCATCATCAATTGCTTCTTTAAACATTTGGTTAAGGCCGGTAATAGAGCGACGATTCCAGCTTTTGTTTTTATTAAACAATTCCTGGGCTTTTAATTCTCCAGGATGAAATATTTCATGTAAGTCACGCATGCTTCTAGTTTCACTTTTCGGTTTTTATTTCTTCGCTGAACTTCTTTAGCAGTACAATGGCATCAGACACATCAGTATTACCCAATATTTTTCTTATTTTTGAGTGGAGTTCTGTTGTAATTTTATTAAGTTTGTTTTGCATATTTATACCGGGCTGCGTTGGATATACGCAGCACTCTCTTTTATCTTTATTGATTTTTTTTCTTATAATTAAACCTTTAACGAATAGACCGTCTACAAGCCGGCTAATGGTAGATAGTTTTAAATCCATTTTTTCAGATAATTTTTTTGGCGTATCGCCCGGCTTCTCTAATACCAGCATCATTAGATAGGCATGTGACGGGGATAAGTTAACAGGGCGATATGCCTCTTCCCAGAGAGAGCTTATTAAGCGGGTAAATTTTGTCGCAGTGAAATATAAGCATTTTTCAAACATAGCCGCATAGTATATTAAGATGCTTGTACATACAAGTATAATTTAGGGCTGAGTGTTGAGTTGTACATGTTTGGAGGAAAAGCCCGCTAAATCCGGGCGTTAGCCTTAGAGCCCGTATGCCTTGTCTGATATATCCGTGAATCCTGAGTAGGCCACACCTGAAAGGTGTGCCATATCGCGATGCCAGGTTGCCAAATCATTATTATTTAATTTACTTAAATCATTGTGACCGCACGCACGCGCCATGACCTGCATTAGTTCGATTGAGGCATTAAAAAAATTATGTAGCCGCATGGATGATTTTTCTATATTTAACTTTTGACGTAATTCTTCTTTTTGTGTTGCAATGCCTACCGGGCAGTTATTTGTGTTGCACATTCTTGCTGCTACACAACCAATTGCCTGCATCGCACTATTTGAAAGCGCGATACCATCAGCACCGAGTGCCATTGCTTTAACAAAATCAATGGGCACGCGTAAACCGCCGGTGATGATAAGCGTGACACGGCCACTAGCACCTTGCGCATCAAGATAACGGCGTGCTCGCGCAAGCGCGGGTATCGTCGGTACACTAATGTGGTTCCGAAACATTTCCGGTGCAGCGCCCGTACCGCCACCGCGACCATCCAGTATGATGTAATCCGCACTGGCGTCCAGCGCAAGCTGAATGTCTTTTTCGATATGGTTTGCGCTGAGCTTGAAGCCAATAGGTATACCACCTGTTATTTCTCTAACGCGGTCAGCAAATTTTTTAAAGTCTTTTGCAGAGGAAAGGTTTTTAAATGTAGGAGGCGATATAGCGGGTTCGCCCTCAGGTATCCCCCTTACCTGAGATATTTTACCGATATTTTTGTTACCAGGTAGATGGCCACCTGTTCCCGTTTTTGCACCTTGCCCGCCTTTAAAATGGAACGCCTGCACCTTGTTCAATAACGCTTCTTTATAGCCAAAACCAGCACTGGCGTATTCATAAAAATAGCGAGCATTGGCTTGCTGTTCTTCAGGTAACATGCCTCCTTCACCTGAACAAATGCCAGTGCCAGCAAGCTCGGCACCTTTGGCTAAAGCTATTTTTGCTTCTTCGGACAATGCGCCGAAACTCATATCAGAAACAAATAATGGGATTTTTAATAGCAGTGGTTTTTTAGCTTCTGGCCCAATAATAAGTTCAGTGCGCACTTCCACGTTTTCAAGTAATGGCCTAGTGGCCATTTGCGCCGCCATTATCTGTAAATTATCCCAATGGGGTAATTCGTGACGTGGCACGCCCATTGAAGTCATTTGGCCATGATGGCCAAGCTTGGACAAACCTTCTTGGGCAAGCTGGTGTATAAATTCTACCGTCGGTTCTTCGATGGTTGATTTGGCTTGCAGTAATTCAGAAGCTTTTGAGATAACACCGGGCCCTTCTTTGCCAATGTCATCTGCATTAAATTGTTTATGCGAGCCGTCACAATAAGGCGCCTTGCCAGTATGTTTGCATGCACACAGATAAGCTTCCTCGTCTTTATCAGAAACAATCACTCTGGGCGTAAAAGAGGTGCCCACATGTGAGCCATCACAAAACGGTTGGCTTTTAGATTGGCCGCAAGTACAAAAATGATATTCCTGGCCTTTAGAAAGATTCACCCTGGCTGGTTTATTATCTGCAATGATTGGATTGCTCATATTTCCTCCTTTAAAGATGCATCACGTGACGGTAGAAAAACCTATATACGAGTACTTTATGGAGCTTAAGTTGAAATCTTAAAAATATCAATTCATATATAAAAGGCTAAATCAGGTTCCGTACACCGATTGTTATTCGGGTTGATATCCCGATTGTTTGCCCAGATGTGATTAAGTTCTCAGCTGCCGCTATTCGTTAGGCTTTTCAATTTACCTATTCAGACTTTAAAATTTTCAACACAGTAGTCAATGAACACCCTTGTAATTCGAGACACGCTTTTTCGACTGGGGTATACAAGATTAACACGCTGTTCAGGCAGAGGGTAGTTAGGCAATACCTCAATAAGTTCTCCGCTTTCAATGTGTTTTTGACAAAAAAATGGTGGTAGTTCAGTAATACATTTATGATTAAGCGCCAGAAAACGCATGTGCAAATAATCATTCGCACGAATAAATGGCTCTATAGTTAACGGTTGGTTGCCCAAAGTCCATATTATTTCCTGATCTTTCAGACACCATGCCGCACATTTCCTAGAGATGATATCGTTAGGAGACTCAATTGAACTGCCAGTTAAAAACTCTGGTGATGCGACAAGACGATGACGATATGTCATAAGCAATCTGGCGACTGCGGATTGGCTTTCGACATCGCCAATTCGTAGCGCAACATCAACCCCGTCTTCAATAAAATCTAATCGCCTTTCACTAACAAAGAGATCGATTTCGATGTTGCTATAGCGTTCCTGGAAATCACCGAGAAGTTCGAACATTAGGTCAAAGTTTGGGGGTAGGGACAAGCGTAGGCGACCTTTCAAATTTTGTTCTTGTTCCGAAAGCGCTAATAGCCCCGCATTCATTTCTTCAACGCCACGGGACACGAATTCATAGAGTATGGCGCCGGCCTCGGTTAACCGAAGTTTTCGAGTGGAACGTTCAAGTAACCGAACATCCAATGATGATTCGAGTTCGGCAACCCGTCGGCTCACCGTTGCAACGGGTATGCCCATAAATTTGCCAGCGGACGAAAAGCTGCCTTTAGCAACCACATTAACGAAAATTCTTGCTGAGTTTAAATTCATACATTTTTTGCCTGTGAGGAGCGTTTTATAGACATGATCCTGCTTATTGTTCCATATATGAGAATATCATTCAATATATCACTATCTAATTATTGTTATTGATATGAATTAGACTTGTTTCCAACGTTAATCAACTAAGGAGATAACATCAATGAAATCAATACTCAGCATTATGACCTGCTGGATGCTTATTAGCAGCCTAGTTCAAGCAGATACAAATACTCAGAAAATTCAAACACTTATTTTACAATATGAATCGGCTCTCAATACGAGCAATGTGAGCGCTGTTCTGGAATTGTATGCTAAAAAGCCAACGTTTATGCCTCAACATGCACCAGCACAGGTTGGCCGTGCAGTCGTTAAGCAAGCCTACGAAAATGTGTTTAAGGCTATCAAACTCGACATTAAATTTACCATCCATGAAGTTCAAGTGTTGGGTGATACCGCCTGGGCGCGTACCAGCTCTGCCGGGCAAACGAAAATTCTAGCCAACAAGGCCGTTATTAACGAAGGTAATAATGAGCTGTTTATTTTCAAAAAAGAAAACAGTGGCTGGAAGATTTACCAATACCTGTTCTCAACCAATCAGCCACGCTAACAATCGTAACTAATACAGGAGAAAGACAATGAAAGCCGTTATAGCAAAAAAAGCCGGAGGGCCCGAGGTGCTGCAATTGGTTGATATTAATCAATCTGTAACACAAGAAGGTGAAGTTAAAATTAAGGTAAAGGCCTTTGGCCTAAACAAAGCAGAGAGTTACTACCGTAGTGGTCATTACGGTGAGTTCGTGCCTGATCAAGCATTGGGGATTGAAGCGGTGGGTGAAATCATTGAAGACGCTAGTGGAACATTTAATGTCGGTCAGAAAGTCGCAACCGTGATGGGCGGCATGATGTTTTCTCGCCATGGCGGCTACGCTGAATACATTACTGTTAACTCAAACAATGTCGTCGCCATCGACAGCGATTTGAGTTATGAAAAACTTGCAGCATTGCCACAAGCCTATTTGACCGTTTGGGGAGCGCTCGAGAAAAATATCCAAATCGCTGCAGGAGAAATATTATTAGTACGGGGTGCAACGTCAAGCATCGGTCTTACAGCGGTGGCCTATGCAAAATTACGCGGGTTAACGGTTATTGCAACTACCCGAAATAGAGACAGCATTGATAGACTCAAGTCTATGGGTGCCGATCACGTTGTTATTGACGATGGTAATATACATGAACAAATCAAAGCGATAGTCCCTGAAGGCGTAAATAGTGCACTCGAAATAGTTGGTGCAGCGACGTTAAAAGATACACTCAAGTCGATTCGCCCGTGGGGTCAAGTTGTTGTCGTTGGATTGTTGAGTGGCCCACCCGTTTTGGAATCGTTTAACTTAATGGGAGACTTGCCCGGCACCGTAAAACTAAGCTTTTTTAGTAGTGGTTTATTGGGTACAGAAGCGCTTCCACTTAAAGAGAGCCCGCTAAATTCCATCGCCGCTAAAGTGGCAAGTGGCAGTATTCCAAGCACGATAGCGAAGACGTTTAGTGTTGAAGAGATCCAGGCAGCTCATCGACTTTTGGATAGCGGGGCAGCCAATGGAAAAATTATTGTGTCGTTTTAGTTTTTATTAACTCAACAAGCAGAGTACACGCTGTACTCTGCTTGTCATTCTTCAAAGCCTAACACTTTGAATTGTCCGCCAGGGCTATTTGTTAGAACTATATTTTATAGTTACTCAAAATTAATATCAGATTTATTCAGTATTGCTTGTGCTTGTAGCTTTTTTTGGCCAGCAGCGACGGCCATTACTTTAGCAATAACTTCTGATATTTCACCTTTACTTATATTTTCTTTTTTTGCAATTTTTAAATAGTAACTTGTACATGGATTACAATTCATTGCTAAAGCTGCCGATAGACCAATTAATATTTCTGTTTTACTACTTAAATACTCATTATTATGAGTGGATTCATAAAATGAATTATATAATTTATTTTGATTTTCTGTGAGTATTTCCATTTTTCTATTTTTCATATATGGTTTTTTATGTTTTGGTGTTTATTGTATTATTACACTGCTGTCCCGTTAACTTTAAGCCCCTGCTTTGAATATAGAAAGCCTGGTCATTGCGAGTGATAGCGCGGCAATCTTGCTGGAATATACCCCATATAAACAAGATTGCCGCGCTATCGCTCGCAACGACCAAACTCACACCCATTTCATGTCCAGGAAGTT
>VAPL010659367.1_pt1 | contig 42786 bp, 32 predicted proteins | sample 3395061 | NCBI WGS metagenome assembly VAPL01 (sample SAMN08290444, study PRJNA428436) | hydrothermal vent metagenome | isolation source: Deep-sea hydrothermal vent chimney 2 | place: Pacific Ocean: Juan De Fuca Ridge | depth 2182 m m | reverse complement strand
TTGCATTGTGTCGGTCACAGCTTAGGCGGCGCACTGGCGACCATGGCAACCGGGTTAGCGGTGAAAATGAAGACGAAATCGACACTGTATACCTTTGGGTCGCCTCGGGTCGGACTCATCGATTTTGCCACCCAACTCAGTCTCAGTCATTACGTCGGTATCGACAATATCCACCGTGTCTTTCATGGTGGTGATCCGGTGAGTATGGTACCTATTCGGCCCATTTGTGCATGCGCCACAACCCGGCGGTGAGTGTCATATCGGTAAGGTATTCGAGTTCAATCCATTGCAACATCTCAGTGGAAACTATGAGACCAGCTTGGTCGGTAAAACAAGCTGGGACGCTTTGCGAAAACCCCAGCCTCGCTGGGAGAGTCAAATGAAAGGTTGGGTGAATTCAGATGACAAGTTAACTCATTTTGGATTTAACTATCAAAATCTCTGTCTGATCATGCGGGCAATACAAGTGGGCATTAAGGACTGTCTACACATCCCGTTTGCCTCGCTTAACCAGACCGTCGTGACGGGCACCACCTATGTTGATCAATTAGCCATGCTCCTTGAGCAAGCCTCAAAGGTCTCAACGACATCCGATAGTTTTGTCAAAAGTATCCTGTTGCGTATTGTGAAAATGACCGGGTTAGTGATGGCACTACCGCAGAAAATCACCCACCATGTGGTGAAAGTGGTATTAAATCATTTGGTTTATGTGATTGGTCGGAGTGTTAAATTTGCATTGCAGTATACCAAGTAGAGACAAAGGGGCGTTCTACACACCATCATCAGGCGTTTAAATAAATCCATCCCTTCCCTGCTCATCGAAAGTGAACACTAGGCCCGAGGCAAGGTCACTCCGATTTGCCCCTGATATTTACCGTGCCGATCTCGGTAAGAGGTTTCACAGACTTCATCCGACGCAAAAAACAGCACTTGAGCGACTCCTTCATTGGCGTATATCTTAGCGGGTAAAGGAGTGGTATTTGAAAATTCTAGCGTCACATGCCCCTCCCATTCTGGCTCTAAAGGAGTGACATTAACAATAATACCACAACGTGCATAAGTGGATTTACCCAAACAAATTGTTAGCACATTGCGCGGTATGCGAAGATACTCAACGGTACGCGCTAAGGCAAAGGAATTCGGTGGAATAATGCATACATCGGATTTTACATCCACAAAACTGTTACTGTCAAAATTTTTTGGATCGACAATGGCAGAATTAATGTTGGTAAATATTTTAAATTCATCCGCACATCGAATATCGTATCCATAACTCGACGTACCATAGGAAATCACTTGGCCGCCATCGCTTTTTTGTTTTACCTGGTTAGGCTCAAACGGCTCAATCATGGCCTGTTGTTTTGCCATGTGACGGATCCAGCGATCGGATTTAATGCTCATGCCCTGATATCTCTATGTTCTCGTGCTTACGTGCTCATCCGCCAAATCAGCGAAGGGATGAAGCCCTCAAAGCGATGATCGGATTTAGGTATTCTGAACCACAATATTCGGAAATTTAGTGCTATAGTCTTTCGCTTTAGTGGATAATTTTGCACCAACACGACGGGCAATTTGTCGATAAATCTCCGTTATCCGTCCCTCAGGTTCGGCCACCACCGTCGGCTGACCACCGTCAGCCTGCTGCCGAATGGTGATATCCAATGGTAAGGCACCCAACAAGTCGATCCCATATTGTTTGGCCATTCGTTGGCCGCCACCCTCACCAAAGATAGGCTCATCATGGCCACATTTTGAACAAATATGAATGCTCATATTTTCCACGATGCCTAACACAGGAACATTGACTTTTTCAAACATTTTTAATCCCTTGCGTGCATCTAACAAGGCAATATCCTGCGGCGTAGTGACAATCAATGCGCCACTCACCGGCACCTTTTGCGACAACGTCAACTGAATGTCCCCCGTCCCTGGTGGCAAATCGATGATTAAATAATCTAAATCGCGCCAATTGGTTTCATTCAGTAACTGCTCCAGGGCTTGAGTCACCATCGGCCCCCGCCAAATCATGGGGGTTTCTTCATCAATCAAAAAACCAATCGACATGGCTTGAATCCCATACGAAACCATTGGCTCTAACGATTTACCATCCTTCGTCTCGGGCTTGCCATGAACACCTAACATGAGCGGTTGGCTTGGCCCATAAATATCCGCGTCTAACATGCCGACTTGAGCCCCCTCTGCTGCCAGTGCCAACGCCAGATTAACCGCCGTCGTTGACTTGCCAACGCCGCCTTTCCCAGAGGCCACCGCAATAATGTTTTTAATGTTCTTTAGCGGTTTAACACCCTGTTGAACAGCGTGACTGGTAATATCGCTGGTGATATTGATGTTTATTTCATCAACACCTTTAACGGTGTTTAATCGCTCGGTCAGCGCCGTGCGAAGCATCGGCATATAACCTTTCATGGGAAAACCAAAAGTCAAATTCAGGTTAACCGTCGCCCCATCAACCGTGATCGACTTGACAACGCCCGCGGAAACTAAATCTTTATCCATGTAAGGATCAATATACCCTTTAATCGCCGTCTCTATCTGCAGTTGGGAAACCCCCGGCATCATCTTCCTCCAAACCATCAGCTGTTTAACTACCCTATGAAAATCCTGATAAATAATTGATTTATTTTACATGATTTCATTGCTAGCGTCTGAATTTTTTATCGCTAAATTTGTTATAATTCGGGCCGTCCCCACCGCCGGTGATGAACAACATTATAAATGTTGGGGCAGACTTGGCTTCGTAACAGCGTCGAGACAATATTGTCTATGTGGGAAAGCCGCCGAGAAAAAAATCGGGATAAATAATATTTTGTGTTATCCATATTGTAAAAAATAACTATTTATCAGTTTAGGCATTGGGTAAAGTAGGATAACCTGCGTCAACTCACACAAAACACGCAGATTTTACGAGAATCAATGGTCATTATGCAAAAAAAACAGATCAATCACTCACAACGCAATATTTTAGTCACCAGCGCCTTGCCTTATGCCAATGGCTCCATCCACTTAGGGCACTTAGTGGAATACATTCAATCGGACATTTGGGTGCGTTTTCAGAAAATGCGGGGTCACCGATGTTTTTATGTTTGCGCCGATGATGCACATGGTACCGCGATTACCTTGCGCGCCGAAAAAGAAGGCATCACCGCCGAGCAACTGATCGCTCAAGTGGCCACAGAGCATCAAGCCGATTTTGCTGATTTTAGCATCGGTTTTGACAATTATTACTCCACCCACTCCGAAGAAAATCGCCAATTTGCCGAATCAATTTTTATTCAATTACGCGACCATGGCCACATTGAGGCACGCACCATTAGCCAAGCCTATGATCCAGAAAAACAGATGTTTTTGCCGGATCGTTATGTCAAAGGGACTTGCCCGAAATGCGGCGCCGATGATCAATACGGGGATAATTGTGAAGTCTGTGGCGCCACCTATGCCCCCACCGACTTAAAAAATCCGGTGTCCGCTATTTCCGGTGTGCGTCCGATTGAAAAAGCATCGGAACATTTATTTTTTAAACTCAGTGATTTCGAACCCATGTTGCGCACCTGGACAGGCATTGATGATGATTCGCCGATCAAGACATTGCAACCAGAAATTGCCAACAAATTAAAAGAATTATTCGACGCCGGATTACACGATTGGGATATTTCTCGTGATGCGCCGTATTTTGGTTTTGAAATTCCCGACGCCCCAGGCAAATATTTTTATGTTTGGCTCGACGCGCCCATGGGATACTTAGCCAGTTTTAAAAACTTGTGTGATAAACAAGACATCGATTTTGATACATTTTGGTCAACCAATAGTCAAGCGGAAGTCTACCACTTCATCGGTAAAGACATTGTCCGATTTCACGCCTTGTTTTGGCCAGCAGTGCTCGAAGGCGCCGGTTACCGCAAACCCAGCGCTATTTTTGTCCATGGTTTCCTCACCATTAACGGTCAAAAAATGTCGAAATCACGCGGCACATTTATTAAAGCGCGCACCTATTTGGAACACTTGAACCCAGACTGTTTGCGCTATTATTTTGCGGCCCGATTGAATAATCGCATTGATGACATCGATTTAAATTTTGACGACTTTATGCAACGAGTTAATTCCGACCTGGTGGGCAAAGTGGTCAACATTGCCAGCCGCTGTGCCGGCTTCATCAAAAAACATTTTGACAACACACTCGCCGCCGAATGCACCGAAGCTGAGTTATATCATCAATTTGTCCAGGCCGGAGCCGACATTGCTCAACACTTTGAAGCGCGAGAATACAGCCGGGCAATACGTAAAATCATGGCCTTAGCAGACAGAGCTAACCAATATATTGATGAAAAACAACCCTGGGTCATAGCCAAGCACCCGGAACAAAAGGCCAATTTGCACCAAGTATGCAGCCTAGGCATTAATTTATTTCGAGTGATCATCACCTACTTAGCGCCGGTGCTTCCGTTAACCGTCCAAAAAAGTGAAGCCTTTTTAAATTGCAAGATACTCGACTGGGACAACCTTCAGCCACCGTTGCTAAACCACACGATCAATACCTTTAAACCACTGATGACACGTATCGAACAAAAACAAATTGAACAACTCACCGAGGCTGCAAAAACCACCATGGAGAACGCATCACAACCCATGACAACGGCCTCAGGTCCCTTAGCAAACGACCCCATTAGCCCAACCATTTCATATGATGAGTTTGCCAAAATCGATTTACGTATTGCTCGCATTACCAAAGCAGAACACGTGGTCGGTGCTGACAAATTATTGCGCCTTGAATTAGATCTCGGTGGCGAAACCCGCCAGGTATTCGCGGGCATCAAATCAGCCTATCGCCCAGAACAGTTAATCGATAAATTAACCGTGGTGGTCGCTAATCTGGCACCGCGCAAAATGCGCTTTGGTCTCTCTGAAGGCATGGTGCTAGCGGCTGGACCAGGTGGCCAAGATCTATGGATATTACAGCCCGAGCCAGGTGCCCAAGCTGGCATGCGGGTAAAATAATTTTATTCGGCCCAGCGGATTGCTGGTCCCAAAAACAGCCATTCCGCCATTGATAAAATGTGCACTATCGACATTATGAGTTACCCGTGGTAACAACATCACGCCAGATAGCGGCTATTTATGTGGCGAGGAATCTCTAAATGACAGAATATGCAATCATTTTAATTAGTACTGTATTAGTGAATAACTTTGTGTTAGTTAAGTTTCTTGGCCTATGCCCATTCATGGGGGTATCGGGTAAATTAGAAACGGCCATGGGGATGGCGTTGGCAACGACCTTTGTATTAACGCTGTCATCAATCTGCAGTTATCTGGTCAATCAATTTTTGCTAGTACCCTACGATCTCACCTACCTAAACACCATTGCTTTCATTCTAGTCATCGCTGGTGTTGTCCAGTTTACCGAAATGGTCGTCCATAAAACAAGTCCCTTGCTCTACCAAGTCCTCGGTATTTTTCTGCCACTGATTACCACCAACTGCGCGGTATTAGGCGTCGCCTTATTAAACACTCAGCAAGACTTAGGTTTTTTTGAATCGGCGTTATATGGTTTCGGTGCAGCCGTGGGTTTCTCAATAGTGATGATTCTGTTCGCCGCCATGCGCGAACGCCTCGCGGTGGCCGACGTCCCCATCGTGTTTCGCGGACCCGCCATCGTATTAATCACCACCAGTTTGATGTCGCTCGCCTTTATGGGGTTTTCCGGACTGGATTAAACACGCATGCTTGAAACAATTATTATTCTGAGTTTACTGGCCGCCGGATTTGGCTTACTGCTCGGTTATGCCGCCGTTCAATTTAAAGTCGAAGGCGACCCCCTGGTCGAACAAATCGATAAATTACTGCCACAAACCCAATGCGGCCAATGCAGCTATCCTGGCTGCCGCCCCTATGCCACGGCCATCGCCAACGGTGAGGCGGACATCAATCAATGTCCACCGGGCGGAGAAACCACCATTATCGCTTTGGCCGACTTGCTCAACCGTGAAATCATACCGTTAAATCCTGATAACGGCACCGTCAAACCCAAAACGGTGGCTGTCATTGATGAACAAAACTGCATTGGCTGCACGCTTTGCATTCAAGCCTGCCCGGTTGATGCGATTTTAGGGGCGGCCAAACAGATGCACACCATCATTGAAGCCGAGTGCACTGGCTGTGAATTATGCGTGGCTCCGTGTCCGGTTGACTGTATTGAGATGGTCACTATCAAAGAAAGCTTAGCCACCTGGAAATGGCAAGAACCCCAACCCTTTTATAAACTCCACCCTCAAACTGTGGAGCCACAGGCAGGATGATCAAAAAATTTTTTAACTTTAAAGGCGGGTTACACTTAACCGGGCACAAGACCGCAAGCACACAATACCCAGTGACACCGGCTAAACTCCCTAGCACTATTATTTTACCACTGCACCAACATATAGGAGCACCCGCCGAGCCCATTGTTTCGGTCGGCGAGCATGTGTTGAAAGGCCAAAAAATCGCCAAAGCAACGGATTATGTTTCGGCCCCGATTCATGCCAGCACATCCGGATACATCCGACACATCGGACCTCATGCCGTTCCTCACCCCTCGGGACTGCAAGCCACTTGCATTATTCTTGAGCCTGACGGTGAAGATCAATGGACAGATTTGCAAAATCATGCTCATGACTATACCAAGATCGACCCCAGCGCCTTGAGAAATCTCATCCGAGAGGCCGGTATTGTCGGCTTAGGCGGTGCAGGATTTCCAAGCTTTATTAAACTCAACCCCGGCCCTGGGCGCACCATTGATACCCTCATCTTAAACGGAGCCGAGTGCGAGCCTTACATTACCTGCGATGACATGCTAATGCGAGAACGAGCCGACGAAATCGTCGCCGGTTTAATGATTCTAAGATACGCACTTCAAGCCAGCCATTGTATTATTGCCATTGAAGATAACAAGCCTCAAGCCATCAGCGCTGTTGAACAAGCCATTAGCAAATTCAATGTCGCTGATACCCAATTAGCGATTGTGCCTACCCGTTACCCCGCCGGTGGCGAAAAACAATTAATCTACACCATCACAGGAAAAGAGGTTCCCACTAATGGCCTCCCCATTCATGTGGGTGTGGTATGCCAAAACGTAGGCACAACCGCCGCCATTTATCGCGCCATTAATCATGGAGAGCCGCTGGTATCTCGTTATATGACCATTGCCGGTGATGTCGATAAGCCTTGTAACTTAGAAGTATTGCTCGGTACCCCGGTGACGGAACTGATTGAACAATGCCAAGGCCATATTGAAACCCTCGATCGCATCATCATGGGCGGCCCCATGATGGGCTTTGCCTTACCTAACGCAACAAGCCCGGTGATAAAAACCACCAATTGCGTTACCGTAGCCAATAAGAATAGCCGTAAATTTCAGCATAAAAAACCGATGATGCCCTGCATTCGTTGTGGCCGCTGTGCGGATGCTTGTCCCGTCAATTTGCTGCCCCAACAATTATACTGGCACGCCAGTGCGAAAGAATTAGATAAAATCCAGGCGTTTAATTTATTCGATTGCATCGAATGTGGCTGTTGTGATTATGTATGCCCGAGTCACATTCCTTTAGTGCAGTATTATCGATATGCCAAAGCAGAAATCTGGCAACGTGAAAAAGAAACCCAAAAATCAAATATTGCACGCGAACGCTTTGAATTTAGAGAAAAACGCCTAGCTCGGGAGAAAGCAGAACGTGAAGCACGATTAAAAAAGAAAAAAGAGGCGCTCAAAACCACAGAAAGCACCGATCAAGCGACCAGCAAACCCACCGCTGACCCGAAGCAAGCCGCGATACTCGCGGCCTTAGAACGTGCCAAAATAAAACAATCTACCCAAAAAGTGCAGCCTAAAAACATTGACAATCTCACCAATGAACAAAAACAAATGATCGCCGAAATTGATGCCCGTCGTACCCAACAACGCCAACAGCCCACCGTCGCCAACAAAACAACAAGTCCCCTCAATGACGCCGCTCAGCGTGAAACTCACTCAGAATAAATAGGAATCGGCGTTTTATGGCTTTATATACACCAAGTTCTCCTCATCTTCACGCGCCGAGCTCGGTCAACAAAATAATGCTGAGCGTGATATTGGCCCTGGTACCAGGCTGTCTATTGTATGTCATCCTATTTGGCTGGGGCATTATCATACATATGTCGTTAGCCGTGATCACCGCCTTAGTCGTAGAAGCGCTGATGCTAAAGCTACGTGGCCGACCCATCCTCTTGTTTGTCTCTGATGGCAGTGCCATTGTCACCGGCTTATTACTCGCTTTATCCATCCCGCCCATTGCTCCGTGGTGGGTAACCGTTATCGGTATTAGCTTCGCGATAATTATTGCGAAACACTTGTATGGTGGACTAGGCTTCAATCCATTTAATCCGGCCATGATTGGTTATGTGGTATTACTCATTTCTTTTCCCTTAGAAATGTCAACCTGGCCACTCCCCGAAACACTCTCCCATATCCACCTTGATTTTCTCTCAGCCACCCAGTTGATTTTCAATGCCGAAACCTTGCAAACTACCAATCTAGATGCACTTAGCGGTGCCACCCCACTCGACTATTTAAAATCTCAACTCGGCTTACAATTCACCGTTGATGAAGTCATCCATAGCCACCCCATCTTTCATAGCACAGCGGGTATTTGGATGAATATCGCATTTTTAGCCGGTGGTGGCTGGCTGCTTTATAAAAAAGTAATTAACTGGCATATTCCCGTTGCCATGCTTGGTAGTCTCTTCATCCTATCAGTGGTATTTTATGTATTCGACCCCGAGCGATTTGCCTCACCGTTATTTCACTTGTTCAATGGCGCCATCATGCTCGGGGCATTCTTCATCGCCACGGATCCAGTGAGCGCTGCTACCACCAATAATGGACGTCTCATTTACGGAATAGGGATTGGCACACTGACGTTCATTATCCGCACCTGGGGAGGTTATCCTGATGGTGTGGCTTTCGCCGTGTTACTTATGAATATATGCGCACCCACGATTGATCACTATACCAAGCCCCGTGCTTTTGGTCATTCAGACAAATGAACCATCTTCTTAAAAATATGTTAATCGGCGGCGCTGCATTAACGGCGTTTGCATTCATTAGCAGCCTCATCGTTGCGGTCACCAATGAGAGTACCAAACAGCAAATCGCCACCAATGAACGCGAAACCTTACTGCGAAGTTTAAATATACTGATTCCTCATGATCTATATGATAACGATATATATAATGATACGGCAGCGCTGTATTCACCCAAATTACTTGGCAGCAAAAAACCTGTCACCGTTTATCGTGCCCGAAAAAACCAAGTACCGGTCGCCGCTATTATCAATTCTATCGCTCCCGATGGATACAATGGCGAAATTCGATTGTTAGTCGCCATTTTAGCTAACGGTACCTTAGCCGGTGTGCGAGTGGTTGGCCATCAAGAAACCCCAGGACTCGGCGACGCCATTGACGCACGCCGCTCAGACTGGATTAAAACGTTCAATGAAAGGTCATTGTCTAACCCGTTACCCGAAAAATGGCGGGTGAAAAAAGATGGAGGTACATTTGATCAATTTACTGGTGCAACCATTACCCCCCGCGCCATTGTAAAAGCCGTCTTCAATACGTTAAAATATTATGCAGTGCATCGAGAAGAACTTTTTAGTACCACACCACCGCCTTTAATCTCCAGGACAACACCGCATGTCGATCCAAGAAGTTAGCAAAATTGCCACAGATGGTTTATGGACCAATAACCAAGCCTTGGTTGCCCTGCTCGGTCTGTGCCCGTTATTGGCGGTATCTAATACGGTCGTTAACGCCTTGGGGCTTGGTATCGCTACCACTGTGGTCCTTATTGCCTCAAACGTCACCGTATCGTTGATTCGCAACTGGGTCCGAAATGAACTCAGAATCCCGATTTTCGTACTGATTATCGCTTCTTTTGTCACCACCGTCGGCTTATTGATGAATGCCTATCTGCACGAACTTTATAACGTGCTAGGTATCTTTATCCCATTGATTGTCACCAACTGTGTAATTATCGCCCGCGCTGAATCATTTGCTTCAAAAAATACCCCAGTCAAATCTTTATTAGATGGCTTGTTTTATGGGTTAGGATTTACTGTCGTACTGGTTTTATTAGGGACGATACGGGAAATACTCGGCCAAGGCACCTTGTTTTCTCAAGCCCATTTAATGTTTGGCCCCAGCTTTCACAACCTGCAACTGACAATAATCGAGGATTATCGAGGGTTTATTTTAGCGATCCTACCCCCTGGTGCATTTTTGGGGTTAGGCTTGATGATCGCATTAAAAAAATATATCGATATTCGCCTTGAGTTGCGAAAAAATCGGCAAAACCAGCAACCAACAACACAACTATCACAGTAAGCGATAGGTAAGTAAAAACCGCTAATTTAGCTTAGTTTATAAATTTAACAAAACATTAAACCAAATATAATAAATATAATTTAATCAGCAAGCATTGAGTTCCCTGACACCATCATCAAATATAATGATTAAATCTTCAGAGAACTGGTTTCGCCATCTTTTTGAAATCACCTCAACCCGCATAACAATTAAAATAGCGGTCGACTTTGGGTTGAGTGGTCCAGTGTCCTTCGCTTGCTAGCCACAATCAAAGTGTCGATATAACAGACGATAAAAGGTGAATAGCATGCCGCTAAAAATCAGAACCATTCCTCTCATTTATGCTTTATTTATACTCTTTTTTGGTTTTTTTTCCTCCTCAAACCAAGCGGGTGGCTTTACCCAGCTGTCCACCAAGATTGGCCCATTTCAGCTCGGCATGAGCAGTAGCAGCTTCCGCAATATCTCCAATGTCTCGCCCGAACCCTGCCCCATCTGCATTGACCGAGAACAATTTGCGAGTCTCTCTAGAGGCCAAGCGTTAAAAATTATGCCAGAATTTCCTGTGGGATCAGGCATTGATTTCTTTTTTTACAATCATAAACTCTATCACATATCCATCGGCCCCAGTGTCAATGATGTTTTTCTTGCAAAGCAAGACTTAGAAAAACAATTAGGTCCTGGCAAAGTAGAAAAGCAATTTAATGGAAATTCTTTATTAAAATGGCAAGAACAAGGTGTTGTCATTACCCTCAATTATAATGAAATAAGCAATGAGGTCTTCTCTATCAATTATTATGATAAGGAGATGAAAGCGGAAAGAGACTGGCGCGAGTCACAAGCACTAGAAAACACCCAATAAATATCGCTCCACGGTTAAAAAATATTAAAGCACTCATTTCTACCATAAAAATATATTCTCGCCGTATTTTTTTGCAATGAAAAAACAAAGAAGACCCTATGGTACTGGCGAACATTAAAATTCAGTCTTTTATATTGAGCAATGGCTTAGAATACCTGCTCAGAGTACTGTTTGTACCACCACCCACGGACTACTAGCGACCATCTTTTCATCATCAAGAACCCACTTCCCTTCATTATCATAAATTTAACATGGCTTTTATTACTGATAAAACAAATTATCGCTAGATATAAAAATTTAATAGTCAGCGTTACCACGAATTGATACATTATCCTGGTAGCTAGAGAATGCTCGGCATCTTACAGACCAGATACACTACAATTATTTTTATCGAATAAACGCCGACCTTCTCATTCGATTAATAACTCACATAGGTAAATATATTTATTGATGAATCACGTAGACAAAACCATAACATCAATCAAAACTAATCATTCTTTAAATTAAGAAGCGGTTTGGTTAAAAAGCGTCAGCTTTCTAACGTCGGACATTTTTAACCAAACCGCTTCTCGATTAGCCTACATTTCGTATCAGGGCCTGTGAAAATCGCGAAGAATTTTGATTTCACATAGTTTTTTCTGAACGAGCGTAATACTTGAGATATTGCCAAGCCAAGAAAAACCTATGCAGGCGCAAACATCAAACGAAAATGCATGACTGAGTGCGGAATGTGGGATATGCAGACATAAAAATGTCGAGAGGTTTGCTATGCCCCCAAAATTACATTTCCCGTCCTGGCAAGTGCTAGGTTTCGCGATGAGCATGTCACTCACCAGTGCAATTTATGCTCAAGACGATGTGACACTCAACAATGAGAGCTGCTTGAGTTGTCATTCCAACATGACCCACAAGGACATTACCGCATTAGCAGAAGCAGAGTGTAAACAATGCCATGCGCCCCCAGAAATCACCGGTCCACAAAACCGAGTCAGTGCCCACCTAGATGCCATCGCAGAAATTGACTTACCCCTGGCTACCGATCAAAGCCATTTGCCAGCCGGTATGAGCTACCCGCTCTATTACAAAGGCAGTCGGCTTGGTAGCAAGCCTAATCCCATGGTCCAGATACCTCCCGGAGAATTTATTCGAGGCACCAATAGCCGATTACCCGATGAAGGCCCTGAACATACCGCCTCCACACCGACTTACTGGATCGATATATACGAAGTCACTAACTTGCAATACAAAGCGTTTATTGATGCAACCCAACGAAAATCCCCCAATCATTTTGAAAACCGCACGTACCCACCCGGCAAAGCAGACCATCCCGTTGTCTACGTGACACATCACGATGCCCATGAATATTGTGCCTGGGCAAACAAACGACTTGCCACCGATAAGGAATGGGAAAAAGCGGCTCGCAGTACCGATGCTAGAACTTACCCCTGGGGCAATACGTTCGCGCGGCACAACGCCAACACCCCACAACGCTGGAAAACCCTTGAACAAACAGGTGATACCGCGCCGGTTGGCTCATTTAAAAGCGGGATTAGTCCTTATGGCGTTTATGACATGTCGGGGAATGTATGGGAATGGACCGCCAGTCAATACCGACCCTACCCCGGCAATACCCGGCCTTCAGAAAACTACAATGAAGATTATAAGACATTGAAAGGCGGCTCCTGGTGGGACTGCTCATTTTACAAATGCGGAATTTCCGCCCCCGTGTTTAATCGCTCCTTTTTTCTTAAGTCAACCAAAAATAAAACATTTGGTTTTCGCTGCGCAAACGATACCTAAAAATTAATGAGGTCAACCATGAAAATTCGACAGAACAAACAAAATCACCCAAACATAAAAATCATACAAGCCATCATTATCGCGGCTTCCCTATCGGTGGCAATGGCCTCGGATAATATTGACAAAAACGGCTCAATAAAGAATATGATCCTCATCCCGGCGGGTAAATTTATTATGGGCAGTGATAAAGTAGAAATCTTAAATAAATCCGGCGAATTCGGCAATGCCAAACCCTGGTATCAAGACGAACACCCGCAACACACCATGGACGTTCCCGCTTTTTACCTTGATACCTACGAAGTGACCAACCAGCAATATCGTGAATTTATCAAATCAGTCACCGCCACCCCACCCGAGCATTGGATAAAAACCGGTTATATTGTCAGCATGAAACCACAAAAACTCGACAATGCCCCGGTCAAAATTTTACGTAAACTGGTGTCCAAAGTTTTTCAATTGGACATAGATACTCGCATGATGGACAAAAAAGCGCTATTAAAGGTGATTGATGAGCGCTTAGTAAAACTAGATAACTTGCCAGTTACCTATGTACGCTGGGATGATGCCAATGAGTATTGCCACTGGATAGGCAAAAAATTACCCACGGAAGCCCAATGGGAAAAAGCAGCGAGAGGACCTGATGGACTTGAATTTTCATGGGGCAATGAATGGAAAAAAGGCATGAGTAACAGCAGCGGCGAAACCTGGGATGATGGTGCCGCACCGGTTGGCTCCTATGAAACAGACAAATCAGCTTATGGCATCTATGACATGGGCGGCAATGTGTCAGAGTGGGTCGCAGACTGGTATGATGCTTATCCTAACTCGGATTACAGTAGTGTCAATTTTGGGGAAAAACAAAAAGTGGCCAAAGGGGCGGGCTGGAGTGGCATGGGCCACTATGCATTAAAGCTCTTTCAGCGCGGCGCCTATCGAATGAACCTGGAGCCACAACTGGCCTTTAACGATGTTGGTTTTCGGTGTGCCAAAGATCATTAAAAAAGCGTATCACCAGCATTGGGTAGCCCATCATTTGCCCCTGATAAAAGCCATTTCCTGCGTGATGGTAAAACGCGAGGCTACCCAACGCCGGCATCACACCTTAATTTTCGTATTAGGAATACCGACTCCCCAACATGAAACCTTTTGCTGAAAGCTGCGAACAAAATAAAGCATCAATCTTAGCCGTACTACAAGCCCAATTCGCCCAATCAAAGCGCGCCATCGAAATCGGCAGCGGCACCGGACAACACGCTGTCTATTTCGCACAACATTTGCCCCACCTCAACTGGCAAACCAGCGACCTTGCGGAAAATATGGATGGCATCCGTGCTTGGCTCCGTGAAGAAAACTTACCCAATACGCCGCCACCGATTGTCATTGATATCGGTCAAGCCAACCACTCATTTTATCATGTTGATGCGATATTCAGCGCGAATACCACCCATATCATGCATTGGTACACGGTAGAAAAATTGTTTGCCTTCATCGGCCAATACTTAGATAACAACGGCAAGTTTTGTTTATACGGCCCGTTTAACTACCAGGGTCAATACACCAGCGAAAGCAATCAACGCTTCGATCAATGGCTTAAAAATCGTGATCCGTTAAGTGGCATTCGAGATTTTGACCCGTTAAATATATTAGCCAATCAGAATCATCTAACATTCGAATGTGACATTGAAATGCCCGCCAATAATCGCCTGCTTGTGTGGCAAAAAACGTAACACCTAATTCCTCAATGTTTTTGTAAATAGCGATATGGCGGCTAAGGAAAAAATAAGCACGCGCTCCATTCAATAATCCTATGTTAAAACGAGTAAGATACGATGAGCGAGTCATTTACTTCCCTACCCATTCTAAGGGGCTCCAATGAACGCTTATCATTGCTCTTCATCTTGGTTAAAACTGATTCCTTTACTCGCCATATTGCTATTTAGCGCTTGCATTCAAAACAATTTAGACAAATTATCCGCACCTTACCAAGATCAATCAACGCAAGAAAATCCAGTGAGTCAATCATTGCCTCAAATACAAATTTCTAAGGGAATTTCTGACGCACTCACATCACAACCGCTCATGACTAACCAATGGCTCCCCCCAAAAAAACTGGTGAGCTGGCCTACCACAGACAAAAACCTATCCTATGTCAATCATTTCATTTTCACTATCGACTCACAACGCCAAGGTTTTGCCAGCGGATCAATCAATACCAATACGACCAATCTCCGCGCCCCCATCTTCTTGCGTCATACGGATTTAAATACATGGCAACAACAACAGCCATTTGCTGCGACTCTGCCAACCTCACACGCCCTCCTCCTTCGCCAGCATGACGCCACCGGTCAAACATATCTATTATGGCAACAAGAGGACAGCCAAATTTTTATCAATACCTATGATAATGATCAAGGCTGGAAAATCCCCGAATCCATCGGCATCGGACATTCACCCCAATTGGCGTTAGATCCGCAAGGCAACGCAGTGGTTGTCTGGTTAGAAGATTGGAGTAACGGATTGGAATATATTCACGCGGCAAAATATCATTGGCACAATGGATTGGATACCGTCCATAGCATTGAACGGGGGCAACTGTATTCACAAAACTACACCACGATTGATGCCCTGGCGAACCCGATTATCAATACCAATGGCCACATTATTATCGCCTGGAGTGAAATCGATAACCAGCAAACCATCTACACGGCCAACTTGAACACAGAATCCGGCTGGAGCATTACCAGCCAACCACTCAACCTTGGCATCATGTACTTACCTTTGCAACAATTCAATATTTGGTTAACAGCGAATAGCAACCAGCTGAACCTAATTTATATTCGTGAACAATTTGGCAAATTTAATAAACGCCTATTTTACACTCAGACCAACTTAGCTAGCCAGCAATGGTCGCCTCCTATCATGATCGATGCGAATATCAATAAAAAAAACTTCGTCATACCTGACAGTAAACAAATCGTTGCGAATGAGAAGGGAGAAGCACTCATCGTTTGGCAGGAAGATCAAGGCAATGTGGTAGCTTCATATGCCCGTCATTTTTCGACACAATTAGGTTGGAGCGCCATTTTGTCACTTGATATTTCAGCAACGATTGACGGAAATAATCATCAAATCACTCGTAAGCATTTTTCTGTCAGCATGGATCAGGCAGGCAACACCTCATTGGCTTGGGTTCAAGAAAAAGGCAAGCAACAACAAATCATCTATGTCGAATTGACCCAAACCTGGTCGCCCCCAGAAATTTTATCTTTTTTTGACAGTAGCCATTCGCTTTGGTCGGCTCCAGTGCTGGTGAAACAAAATAATCAAACCATTATCGCCTGGATGCAAAAAAAACAAACAACCACACACACCCAACTTGAGCTTGTGATCAGCCATCGAGACACTCTCGTCAAACCCAACAGCCAACTAAAAATTAGCCACTGGCCTGATGTTGAGCCTTTAGAGAGCGAGTTGAACGTACCAGTTTTTTAGCGATTTCATTTTTCCGTTTACCTAAAAAAATATGCCGGTAACCCACATATAAAAAAACACCTAACAATGGTAATAAAAAACCAACCAGTGCCGGTAACGCTAACATCGAAAAATATAACAAAACAATCCAGATGATTAAAGCCAGGCTTAACGGCATTAAGTTCAAAAGCAAAGCTTCGTGGGAAAGTCGTTTTGCCTGGGAATAATCCATGTCATGAAACACTAACAAAGGCACATTAAAAAACACGCGTAAAAAAAATATCGACAATAAAAAAAAATACAATAAATTAGCTGTCATTTCCAGCAAAAATGCAAGTGGCTGTGGCTCCACACTCACCATCGTCAACAACAATTTATCACTGCCTTCTTGTACATTAGCACCCGAAGCCAAACTCAAACTGATTAGCAGTATCAAACTCCCGGTGACAAAAGTGATGAACGCCATTCGAAAAAAAATTTTTTGATAATAAATCACGTTATAAAGTCGCTCTAACGGACCAATGATATGAGAGTGATCGGCATGCTGAGCAACCGTGACTAAATCAATGAGTAAGAAATAAATGGCGCAAACATAAAATAGCAAAAAAAACAACAATAAAACCACATTATTGACGTTACCATATAACGAAGTCAGTGCCTTTAATGCCAATCCATTCACGATCAAAAACAAAATGAGCACACTGGCCACCGCCAACGGCCGCCTAAACAATAAATAGACACTCTCCTTAAACCAGACAACAATATCACTTGTCTCAATTCTATGAGGTTGCATTGTGTCCACACTGAACTCCTCTTCGAATCCGCCGTATCCATGCATGATGAATAGAGAGAAAAAAATCAATAATCCGTGGCAATGACATTGCTCACAACTCAAACAAACTTAAAAAGACGCGCTCTTGGGCGCCCGGGGAAAAGGAATAGCATCTCTGATATTTTCCATCCCAGTCATATAGTTAAGAAAACGCTCAAACCCTAAACCAAAGCCGGCGTGAGGTACCGTTCCATAACGTCGTAAATCTCGATACCACCAAAGGTCTTTTTGTAGGCCGTGCTGTTCCATTTTAGCCTCCAGCACATCCAAGCGTTCTTCTCGCTGGCTGCCACCAATCAATTCGCCAATGCCAGGTACCAGCACATCCATCGCAGCACAGGTTAATCCGTCATCATTTTCACGCATATAGAAAGCTTTAATCTCTTTAGGATAGTTCATGATAATCACCGGCCCACCCACATATTCTTCCGCCAAATAGCGTTCATGCTCAGATTGTAAATCCGCCCCCCAAACCACAGGAAACTCAAAAGCAACCTTAGCACTGTTTAACACCTGAATGGCATCACTATAATCCAAGTGCACAAAATCAGTCTTGACAACCCGACTTAAGCGATCCATTAAATGCTTGTCAATCCGTTGAGTAAAAAACGCAATATCCTGTTCGCATTCATCCAACACATTTTGAATCACTACCTTTAGAAAATTTTCGGCCAATTGTGCATCAGCGGCCAAATCAGCAAAAGCAATCTCTGGCTCGACCATCCAAAATTCAGCGAGGTGGCGACTAGTATTTGAGTTTTCCGCTCGAAAGGTCGGCCCAAAGGTATACACTCGCGACATCGCCATACAATAAGATTCCGCATTCAATTGCCCTGAGACGGTTAAATACGCTTCAGAACCAAAAAAGTCCTGGGTAAAGTCGGGGTCGCCATTTGCTGACCGTGGCACCTTAGCAAAATCAAGAGTACTGACTCGAAACAACTCACCAGCCCCTTCACAATCGCTGGCGGTGATAATCGGTGTGTTCACCCAATAAAAACCACGTTGCTTAAAATACTGGTGCATCTGATAGGCACAAGCATTACGAATCCGCGTCATGGCACCAAACGTATTGGTGCGCGGTCGCAAATGCGCCACACTTCGCAAAAATTCAAACGTATGCCGTTTTTTTGCAATGGGATAAGCATCAGGATCGTCAACCCAGCCATACACATGAATGGTGGTTGCTTGAATTTCTAAGGATTGTTCCTTTCCTTCACTTTCCGTCAACACGCCTTCCACACGAAGGCTACAACCGGCGGATAACCGAACAATTTCATGCTCATAATTGGCCAATTTTTTATCAGCGACGACTTGTATACCAGCAAAACATGAACCATCATGCATGGATAAAAAAGAAAAGCCCCCTTTAGAGTCCCGCCGGGTACGAACCCAACCATTGACTACAATCGTTTTCCCCGGCAAGACTTTTCCTGCCAATAAATCTTTAATTTGCAGAGGTAGCTCCATCTCTGACTTTGCTCCTTTGAGTAACTTAAACCGATATTGGGCTAAATATAGCCTTTCAGGTATTGTTGTCGCCTATCTTTTGGAAATTTCTCAATGGCATAGCGCAGCATCCAGCCCACCGCCTTATGCAATAAATCTTCTTTATCACACAACAATAATTCAGCCAAGCCTAACGTCTCATTAAAATCATGCCGCTTAATAAAATGAAACGTCGCCATGACAGCCATGCGCCGATCCCATAGCGACGTTGATTTCACCAAACGATAGAGTGGCCGCCGATCTTTGTACAAAAACTGAGCCCCCACAATGGGGTCCGCCGAAATGTCTACCAAATCCCAATGATTAACATACGGTTTATTCGTTAGGTACATTCGATATAGTTGCAACTGTTGAGCCGCATTCGCTTGCTTATATTGATTCACCAAAATAATCACCGCGAGCAAACGCTCCTCATGATAGACAGACGTTAGCAGTTGATAGATATCTTCCAAACGGAGTAACTGACAATGTTTGGCAAGGTCGCGCAATTGAGGAACCCGAATGCCTAAAAATACATCGCCTTCGCCATATTCACCCGGCCCAGTTTTAAAAAAGCGCTGTGAATGACAAGCCACCTCAGGATCCGCCCGCTCGTTTAATGATTGTTTTATTTCTTCTATCTTCATGATATTTTAGCACGACCGACAACGATGCCAGACAGGGACAAATAAACCCATTTTTAAAGGATAGAAAAATCTTTGGGAAAGTGCATTATTCATGCGCTTTGAAGGAACAAAATGCGGCGTCTTTCAGCAAGAAAAAATAACCAGCAACCCGTGAGCTAATCGTTATATCGTATATTTTTTCATCCGATACAATAAAGTATCACGCGTAATGCCGAGTAATTTTGCCGCTCGACTTCGGTTACCGTCGGTTCGGCCCAAGGCTTGCTGAATCATTTGACGCTCTAGCTCATCTAGCGAGATACCATTATCCGGCAAAATAAAATCAAATAAATGCTTTTTCATACGACTCTCTGGCGACTGGACCTCAAAAGGCAAATTGCTTGGCAACACATCACGCCCACCAAACAAAATCAACATACGCTCACAAAAATTACGCAGCTCTCTCACATTGCCAGGCCAGTGGTAAGCACGCAACACTTTCATCGTGTCTCTTTGGTAACATGGCACCGGCAATCCATGTTTTTCCGAAAGCAAATCCGTCAGATGACTAATTAATAACTCGATATCCCCTTTTCGATCCTGTAAGGCGGGCATCGCAATGGGTACGATATTTAAGCGATAAAATAAATCCTCTCGAAATAAGCCTTCCTGAAATAGCTGATATAAATCACGGTTAGTGGCAGCTAATACTCGAACATTCACATAACGAGGGCTACTTTCACCCACCGCCTGACATTCACCAGACTCCAAAAAACGTAATAATTTCGCTTGAATATTGAGAGATAACTCACCGATTTCATCTAAAAACAAGGTACCACCTTCCGCCGTACGGATGCGCCCTTCATAGGTTTTATCTGCACCGGTAAATGCGCCTTTGGCGTGACCAAATAACTCAGATTCAACGATGGCTTCCGGTAATGCCGCACAGTTGATACTCACAAAAGAATGAGTGGCTCGGGGGCTCGCTTCATGAATCGCTTGTGCCATCAGCTCTTTACCAGTCCCACTACTCCCAGTAATCAATACTGTTACATCGGTCGCCGCTATCACCGAAGCCGTATTCAACACATTGAGAAAAGTAGCTGATTCGCCAATTAATTTATTTGTGAACATCTGGATCATACGGTAACCCCTCCCACTCATGAATATCATGATGACCGTGCGCACCCGGTTGAAGTGCATAAAATGGGCTCACCAGCGCCATCAACACGATAATAATACCGGCCGTTTTTCTAAAATGCGGATTGAGTGTGAGTTTTGAAACCCAACTGGTAAGCACCCCCGCCGCCATCACTGTCGGCAACGTCCCCAAACCAAAAGCCAGCATCAGCAGTCCCGACTGCCCAGCATTGCCTGATGAGGCGGCCCAAATTAATGTGGTATATACCAGACCACATGGCAACCATCCCCATATAGCGCCAAACAGAAAAGCCTGCCACGGCGACTTCACAGGCAGCATTCGCCGACCCAATGGCTCAATTCGCCGCCATATCGGTTGGCCAATGGCTTCGACAAAGACTAATTTAGGAAACCAACCTGCAAGATGCACCCCTATAATAACTAAAACTAGCGCCGCTATCCATTGTAAAATTGAATGCCCATAGCTTGGACTAATTGTATAGAAAAAACCACGACTTACCGCCCCCACCACGACACCAGCTAAACTGTAACTCAAAATACGGCCAATATTATATGACAACACATAGGGTAATAGTCGACGCTTATCTTTATGTACCTCTGCCGGTAAGCTGAAAGTCAAGGCACCAATAATACCACTGCACATCCCCAAACAGTGGATAACACTTAACAGTCCGATACTAAATGCAAGAAAAACCGAATATTCCAAAAATAAACCCACCAATACATTATTTACGACTTAAATAGTACCATCCACTGGCCCCCTCACATGATCGATGACGAGTTTGAAATCTTCATCAGTCCGATTGACTGGTGTATAAAACAACCAAAAAAAACCACTTTATGTCGCTTTTTAAAACCTACCTTCCGTCAGTTGACAGAAAAATATACACTCGGCTGAAAAAAAACATCTGATTAAAGGGTAATTAAAAAAATAATGCGTTACCCCAAGGGAAAATAGTATGAAATATCCTATCGCAAAATTAGTTATAGTGATCGTATTTTTTCTAGCATCTTATAACCATACCCTTTTTGCTGCCAACTGGCTCATGCTGCAAGGCACGGAACCTACCGCCGCCACCGAGCGTGCAAAGTTATGGGGACTTATTCAAGGACAATATCAGCACGATTTCAGTGAAGCTAATTCAGCCAACCAATACACGGCAAACAAACTCATTGGACCCAACTTAACATCCAATAAAATGTTTAATGTGAATCGAGCACGAATTGGTATTAGAGGCACAGGCTTTCCACTGGAGAGTAAAATAAACTATTTTATTCTGTCAGAGCTTGGAAATAACGGAATTACCATGGCCAGCAAGCACGTTAAGTTAACAGAGACCAGCGTCACCTTCAATCACCTACCCTTTGCCTGGATACGCGTTGGATTGTTCAAATATCCTGGCTCCGAAGAGAGCTTGCAAGCCATCCATGTCTCAAACTATATCAATTTTTCCAGTGTGACCAATGGCATGATGCTAGAGCGTTTCCCCAACGATGATAATTTTTTTAAGAAAAAAACAGCGAATGACCAAAGTGCAAATACCGATGCTCAGTTGCTAGGCGTCACGATTAACGGGTTGCAAAAACCGGTGGGTGCATTTCGTGATACCGGACTCCAGATTTTTGATACCATAAAACGGTGGAGCAATTGGGAGCACAGCTATGCACTGATGATAGGTAATGGCAACGGGCTTAATCTCGGCGACAACAATGGCAATAAAAACATGTATTATTACTGGTCATCAGAACGTATCTTTGCTGGTCAGGGTGGGAAAAGGGAAGGAGTTAAACTTTTTGCGTGGCATCAATCCGGTCAGCGAGCCTACGATAAAGACTTTTCCAACGAAACCATTGATAGCTATGACCCAGGCGCTGACGGCATAGCTGGCACCAGTGATGATCGATCCGCTAAAAAGTCATTAATTGGACGAAGTAGCGGAAAAAAGCAGTACCGCCATTATCAAAGAACACGGACCGGCCTTGGAATTAAATATCTTAAAAACCCTTATCGAGTTTCCGCCGAATATATACGAGGCTCGGGAATGATTTTTCTTGGCCCACATAAAGAAAGTTTTGATATGAATGAACCCGGTATGGCAATGATCTCACAGGAATAGCTAATGGCTGGTATATCGAAGGTGGCTGGCGTGTACTGACAAGCTAATGGGAAATCGACTTACGTTATGATGTCTTCAATCGACTCACAGGCGACAAATTAGAAACTAATTTTTCTACCCTAACTTTAGGCGCTCAATACTTGTTAAATTTAAAAACACGCATTGTTATCAACTATGCCATTCGCAATGCTAAGTCAGCCAATAATATTGTGGCCGCATTAGAAAACAACTTGAATACGCTCGGCAATCGCTTAGCCATCCAATTTACCGCGATCTACTGAATCCCAATTAGGTATTGGTAAAATGAAAAAATCAACTTAGTCAAGCATAACCTCACTGTTTTGCAAATCATTGCGCAATAATTCTGGCAAATCATCCGGACCCACTAAATTAATGTCTTCCAGCAACTCAGTAAAAAAAGGGATCCCTTTGCGACCACTCCATACCGCAAAAGTCTCTTCATTACCTTTACCATCATTCTTAAACGTATCCAACATGCGTTGCAAAATTTGCGGAAAACGTGCCGCTGGAACATCAAGATGGCTGACTAGATGGTCAAAACTCAGCTGATAATAAGGCACCGCTTTACCAAACATAATTTTAGCTTGGCTTTCCAAGCGAAGCCCCGGAACTCTCGTGGCATATTGGTTTTCCATAATTTAACCCTTGGTGATGCTCTCGTATCATCATTACAATATTGAATAAAAGAACCGATAAACTCTAATAATACAAGTATAGAGTAAGCTTGTTAACAACACATAATAATATTTAGTGATTTGGATAGGCGGCCTTGTTCATCATCTCGGCCAATTTGATGGCCATGCAATCATTAATCTTCCAAACCATCGGACCATACCGCCCCTCTTCACCGACAGCTCAGGGCCAGTAGGGTGGCCAAAACCATGAATAAGACCGGATATACCATTCTGTTCGTAAGAAATTACGCTAGGAATGAAGCTCATCAACCTGGTTTAGATAGGTCACTTTTCCACATAAAACCCCGCCAATTTATACTTGCCCAAAAAAAAGGTGGCCAATTGGCCACCTTTTTCAGATAAAATTGGGTTATTTTATCTCACCATCACTGTCACCCGATCAGGTGTTGGATCCCTTTGCCCCTGACTATCGGTCACAATCAAAATGATATCAAACGTCCCCTTCTTCTTAAAGGTAACTGGGCCTGGATTCATCTTGGTTGTATTCAATGTAGCCCCATCGAAATTCCAGAAATAGGACAATGGAGTATTCCCATTGGGGTCCGAAGCAAAACCGGTAAACAATAAACGATCACCGGCATTGATGACGACATTGGTTGATGGCGACAAGATAGTACCGTTCGGCGGCAAATTCCCTGTCGGAATATTCGCATCCTCCACGGTGATCTTACGTATCGCTGGCGTTGGATCTGATTTACCTCGCGCATCGGTCACCGTGAGCTTAACAGTATAGGTACCCGGCTGGTCAAACACCACATCCCCCATATTTTGAACATTTAAGCCAGAGGCAATTCCTCCGGAGAATGCCCATGAATAAGAGAGTGGTAAATGAAAGTCAGGATCCCTACCATTTGCTCTAAAGTTCACAACATCACCGACTGTGATCGTCATATTTCTCACCGGAATAACGATCACTCCATCCGGTGCTTGATTAGGTAGACCTAAGGTTTTGAGCACAGTAATCGTGCGCACATCGGCTTGGCTGATTGCTCCCAAACTGTCTTTTACAATCAAACTCACATTAAATGTGCCTACTTGACGAAAGGTAACATCCCCTGGCTTTTGAGTAGTGACATTAGGCACAGCCCCATCAAAATTCCAGATGAACTGTAATGGCAAGTTACCATCCCGATCCCCCCCCGTTGCCGTGAAATACAAGGCTTCACCCTCAGCAATCGTCACATCCTCACCCGGTGACAGAATATTTCCAAACGGTGCTAAATTTCCCGTCGGTTGATTATTCCCTCTATCAACCACCGTAATCGTGCGCTCGGCAGGAAATGAATCAGCCAAACCTAGACGATCAATCACGATCAATTTCACCCGATAAACACCGGCTCTCGTGAACAAAATATTGCCGGGTGTTTCATTAAATGATAACGGAGCAACACCAGCAAAATCCCAAAGGAATCTTAACGGCAGATGGTTATCTGCATCGCTACCCGTACTAGAGAAATAAACCGAATCACCCACATTGACCCTCATGTTTTGTGCCGGCGTTAAAATCACACCATTGGGTGCAATATTGGCTGAACTTTTCGTCCTGACAGTCACCACTCTTTGCACTGGCGTAGGGTCTGACAAGCCTAAGCCATCGGTGACGGTTAATGTCACTCGGAAGGTACCCACTCGATTAAAAGTAATATTCCCCGGATCTTGTCTAAGTGAATTAGCCGCAGCCCCATCAAAGTTCCAACGGTAACTCAGTGGCAAATTTTTATCCGCATCCGACCCGGTACCGGCAAAGGTAATCGTGTCACCAACAAATATGGTCATATCACCTTGCGGTTTAGTAATCGCACCAGCCGGTGCCAAATTCCCCAATGGTGAATTACCACCTTGCACTGTAATCACTCGTTCAGCCGGTGTTGGATCCATCAGACCATCGGCATCGGTCACCCATAAACTGATACGATAAGTCCCCAGTTTATTAAACGTCACAGGACCTGCACTTTGCTGATTGGAATTTGGCACAGCGCCATCTAAATTCCAAAAGTAACTCAATGGAAGAGCATTATCTGGATCATTGCCTTCACCAGTGAAGAGTAGCGTCGTGCCTCGATCAATCACCATATTATCTACTGGGGTAACAATCACACCATTAGGTGCCAACAACGAATCAACCCCATTACCACGCACGGTGATAATCCGCTCAGCGGGCGTTGGATCAGCTAAGCCTAAACTATCCATGACAACAAGCCTGACACGGAACGTTCCCGCTGTAGTAAACGTGACATTGCCTGGATTATGCGCATCACTATTCGGTACGGCACCATCAAAATCCCATTGATAAGTCAGATTACTATCGCCTTCGGGATCAAAAGCCGTTCCTCTAAAGGTTAGCGTGTCCCCTTCATTGATCACCACATCCATGGTTGGTGTAATTATAGTGCCATTAGGCGCCTGATTATTGTTAGCCGTATTTAATACCGTAATCGTCACTTCTTCAGGCGTCATATCTTTTAGGCCTTTACTGTCCTCCACCGTTAAGCGAATGCGATAAGTACCGGCTTGATTAAATGTCACAGCCCCTGGCGTTTTCTGCAGAACATTAGGCACGGCCCCATCAAAATTCCAAAAGTATTTAAGCGGCGTATGACCATCTGGATCGCTACCCGTTGCAGTAAAATCAAGCGTAGAACCCACCTCAATCGTCAAATTTCGACTCGGTGTGACAATCGTGCCACTAGGTGGCTGATTGCTGGTATTCAAACTTCTCACCGTAATCACACGCTCATCCGGCGTTGAATCTGACAAACCTAAACTATCAGTTATTGTTAATTTAATTCGATAAATACCCGCCCTAGGAAATGCCAGTACACCGGGATTTTGCACATTCACATTAGGTATCGCGCCATCAAAATTCCAGGCATACGATAACGGGATATTGTTATCGGGATCGGCTCCTCTACCGGCGAAGCTAATACTTTCTCCTTCGTTAATCGTCAATGGTCCCGTCGGAGAGGCGATAATACCATTGGGCATTTGATTATTATTCGAACTGGTTAATACCGTAATCTCTCGTATCGCCGGTGAAAGATCAGCCTTTCCAAGACTATCTTTTACCGTGAGTGTCACAGTAAATTTTCCGGGTTGACTAAAAATAACCTTTCCAGGTCGTTGACGCGTTTCATTAGGCGCTGCACCATCAAAATTCCAGCGGTACACGAGAGGTATATTACCGTCAATATCGAAGCCCATGCCTGAGAAAAAAATCGCTTCCCCGACAGGAATAGTTACCGACGCCGCTTGAGGCGAAATAATCACGGAGTCGGGTGCCACATTGGTTGGGCTGTTCGCCGTTACAACAATCACCCGCTCGGCTGGTGTTGAATCGACTAAGCCTAAGCTATCTTTCACCGTTAGTTTAACTCGGTATGTTCCTGGTTCGTTAAATGTGACCGCGCCTGGATTTTGTTGATTTGAGTTTGGTACCGCACCCGCAAAATTCCAAGCATAAGACAGTGGTGTATTATTATCAGGATCCACACCCACTCCTGAGAACAATACTGACTCCCCGATATCAATCACTAAATCTTTCGATGGAGAGTTAATAATCGAATTGGGCGCTAAGTTATTTGTCTGAGGATCGATCACAGTAATCACACGTTTAGCCGGCGTACCATCGGCCAGCCCGGTACCATCCTTCACCGTGAGCAATACGGTAAACACACCGGTTTTGGCAAATGTGACACTGCCAGGGTTACCGCCATTAGCGCTAGTCGCACCACCACCAAAATCCCAAAAATAAGAGAGCGGTGTGTTATTGTCAGGGTCGGTACCAGACCCTTCAAAGATAATCGCATTATTGACATCAATTGTCACATCACTGGCAGGTTTAATAATGCGACCAATGGGAGCTTGATTGGCATTCGCTTTCGCTGTCACAGTAATGGTTCGGGTCGCCGGTGTCTGATCAATCAACCCGGTATTATCCCTCGTGCGTAAACTGATATTATAAGTACCTGCCGATAAGAAGGTCACCTGACCAGGGTTTTGTTTGGCAGAATTCAACGCGCCTCCATCAAAATTCCAAATATAAGTTAATATAGAATTTGGATCCGGATCAGAACCTGAGCCCGCAAAAAAGATAGACGCGCCTTCTTTTATTGACATATTCCCCGACGGCGACAAAATAGTTCCATTCGGTGCGGCATTGGTTGTCGGTGTGTTACCCTTGACGGTGATCATTCGTATTGCCGGGGTTGGATCAGCTAAATTCTGATTGTCTGAAACGGTAAGCGATACGGCATAAGTTCCCGCCTTACCAAAAGTAACCGTGCCTGGGTTCTGCCTGCTGGTTGGCGCTGCAGCTGCCCCACCATTAAAATTCCATACGAAACTAAACGGTCCATTATTTTCTTGGTCAGAAACTCTTGATGCAAAAAATATCGATTCACCCTCATTAATTGTCATATTACTTGACGGCGCAATAATTCTCCCATTCGGCGCTGTATTGATGCTGCTATTAACAACAGTTACAATGCGTTCAACCGGGGTTGGATCAGATAAAAATAATGCATCAGTCACCGTCAATTTCACGGTATAAATACCTGCACTCGAAAATCTAACATCCCCCGGCGACCGTCGAGCTAATGCTTGGTTACCCGCTATCGGCACGCCTCCATCAAAAACCCACTGATAGGTGAGTGGAATATTGTTATCAGGATCAGACCCTGAGCCAGCAAATCGAACAACATCTCCGGCATTTATCGTCACGTTATTGCTAGGCGATAAAATGGCACCAGCTGGGGCGTTATTTGTTGGACTGGTCGGATTATTACCGCCCACGGTAATGATTCTGATACCGGGTGTCGAATCAATCGCACCGGTATTTTTATCTTTAACCGTTAAAGTGACCTTAAAAACCCCTTCTTTTTTAAAGGTAATCGTTGGTGGATTTTGTTGCGCTGAATTTAGCGTCGCACCCGCGAAATTCCAGACAAAAAGTAAATCGCCGACAGGGCGATCGCCTGTTGATGCAAAGTTAACAGCATCCCCTGCATTGATATTGAGATCGCTGGATGGGCTTAATATTATACCATTAGGTTCTGCTTGCGAACTAACAGCTCGGCCGAGTAGCACCCCGGCGGCGATATCTTCGTTCGCATTTAGATTGACTTCATCGGTTCCGTCATCGGACGGATTCGAACATGAAGCAATAAAGAAAACGCTTGTTAATAACAAACACTGGATTCTGTTTTTTTTGAACAGCATGAAACAATTGAACAGCAAGACCATAGTCTCTCCCTCACATGACAAATTCATACATGCTGAGTTACTCCATCCCACGGGTATAACTCAAGCTCACGATTGAAAAACAACGCTAAAGATAGGACGTCACATTGAGTCGAGAATATGATGAAGGGTAAATAGGAGTGCCATTCGCCTTAGATAAAAGCAAATAGCTTTTTATTGTATTGACACCTATGCCCCATCAACCACCCTACCCACGTAACTTTATTATCTTTTTTACCAATGAAAAATAACTGTTATTTTTGTTGTTATACTATTTTTCTCCATATTCTAAGATAGTCTCTTTACCGCATAGATGCAAGGACAATTAACCTCAGAATTCTTTAAATGTTTAGTCGCTACACACGATAAACGCTTTAAAAATATAACAGAAATTAATTTTATAAAAATTTTTAATTGCGAATAAAAAATGGCGACATATTAAGAAAAACTGTCGTCCTCTCGTGAGAAATGACAAACCAACGTAAAATGGCCGGCTAAAAACTTATCCAATCCTTTAGCCACTGTTCTTGAAATCCCTCAGCAAGCATAAGATGAGCAAATAATTTTTCAGATCAAGTGACCATCGCTTTTTTCCTACAAAAAAAATTACTGTCTGAGGCATTAATTTGTCACCGTCACCACTCGAATGTCCGCCATAGAATCCCCCTTATTTAAACTATCGGTCACCGTAAATGTCACCATAAACTGACCTGTTTGATTAAACTGAACATTGCCTGGGTTTTGCAAATTCGAATGGGGAATGCTGCTAAGACCGAAATCCCAATGATATGACAATGGGGTATTATTATCTGAATCTTCACCAACACCAGAAAAATTCACACGTTGCCCAACACGAACAGTCACATGACTCACAGGTAATATTATCGTGCCATTAGGCGCATTATTCACTGAGCCATTGTCATTACCCAGTACGGCAATAATACGCTGCGCCGGTGTTAAATCACTCGGATTCGCACTATTTGTGACAGACAATGTCACGTTATAAATGCCTGGCGTATTAAATATAATGTCTCCCGCGTTCTGTTCCGTAGAACGGCTTGCCGCCCCAGCGAAATCCCATTGATAGCTTGCATTCCGTCTCGCATTTGGGTCCATTAGTTCTCCCATAAAATGAATTTTTTCACCGACATTAACCGTTAAGTCGATGGCCGGCATGATAATGCGAGCGACCGGCCGAGCCTCATTATTTCCTGCGCCACCACCACTACCCACTGTAATGATTCTTTCATCCGGCCTAGGATCAACACTGCCACGACTATCGCTAACAATTAACGTGGCACGATACGTCCCGGCGCGGTCAAATGACAATGGTCCTGGGTTTTGCGTATCCGAAATATCAATCGAGGTCCCCTCAAACGTCCATCGATAAGTTAATGGAAATTGATTATCCGGGTCCGCACCGATACTTTGAAAATTAATGGTTCCACCTACGCTGATAGAGGTATTTTGCGATGGTGAAACAATCGTCCCATTCGGTGCATTACCAACACCGGGTGATGTCTCGGTTAACGACACGACCTTAATTATTCTAGTTTCTGGCGTGGTAGCACTGACCCCAACCGCATCGGTTACTAGCAAACGAATGGCGTATTCACCCACCTTATTAAATAATACGGCACCCGGATTTTGGATATTGCTCGCCGGTAATAGCCCATCAAAATTCCATCGATAGCTTATAGGTAGATTATTATCAGTGTCTGTTGCCGATGAAGTGAAATTTAATACTTCCCCGATGGGGACTGTTAAATTATTGTCATTGGGTGTCAAAATCGTCCCGGTGGGTGCAATAGAAGTTTCGCTATTTGGGCTCAATACCACCACCGTTCGTTCTGCTGGCAGCGGATCTTCCATAAAACGATTGTTGCTCACTCGCAAACGAATACGATAAGTCCCCGACTTATCAAATATCACCAAACCAGGATCTTGACCAATAAAGTCGGGTGTTGCTCCATCAAAATCCCAATAATAGGTTAATGGCAAATGCTCAGCGCTATCGGTTGCCGTTGCTCGAAACTCCAGGCTTTGCCCCCGATTAATCGTTGTGGTGGATTCGACAGGTAAATCAATTTGACCTTTGGGTGCTTGCAATCCGGTATTGGTATCACGTACCGTAATCACGCGCACTTCAGGTGTAGGATCAGTAACAGCTGATGCGTTTTGCAGGATCAATTGAACCTCAAATCGTCCCGGTACATTAAATTGCACGAGCCCTGGATTTTCCAACGGGGAAGACCGAGGCACGACACCCTCGCCAAAATCCCATTGGTAAGTCAAGGACTGATTGGCGCTCTTGCTCGCTCCCGCTCCCCGAAACGCCATACGATCCCCCACATTGATGACCATATCAGCAACCGGTGATAATATGTAACTTTCGGGAGGTGACTCAACGTTAGCAAGATTTTGAACAACAATAGTACGCGTCACCGGCATACTTGCCGCCAACCCTAAGCTGTCTTTGACGATCAGTGTGACATTGTAACGCCCCGCCTGAGCAAGCGTAATATTGCCTGGGTTCATGAGGGTTGAATTAGCTACTACACCATCAAAATCCCAATGAAAAGACAGCGGCAAATTATTTTCAGGATCAACACCCGCCCCAAAAAAATTGACCATCTCCCCCACATTAATTGTCATTTGTTCTATTGCCGGCGAGAGGATAGAACCACTGGGTGGCTGATTTGAGCTTGCCGGATCGCTCACCTGAATGATACGGATGGCAGGCGTTGCATCCGCTTGCCCTAAACTATCAATGACCGAGAGTTTCACTCGATAAGTGCCTTTTTGATGAAAAGTGATTTCGCCAGGGTTTTGTATCACGGCATTCGGTGAGATCCCATCAAAATCCCAACGATAGATTAACGGTGCATTATTATCCGGGTCGACCCCAAATCCAGTAAAAACCACAGACTGCCCTACCGTTATCGTTTGATCGGTGGCTGGCAATTGGATGGTAGATTCGGGTGCCACACTCATCACACCGCCATTCCCTGAGCCAGGCGCACGGCTACTCTGTACCGTAATAATGCGTGTCGATGGCGTTGGATCAGCTAAACCCAAGCTATCCGTCACCACATAGGTCACCACATATTGACCAGGTTGAGAAAAAGCAATATTACCTGGTGTCACCAGCGACGAATTATTCGCCCCACCACCAAAGTCCCAAAAATGAAATAACGGCACATTATTGTCTGGATCACTAGCTAAGCTACGAAAATTGAGTGACTGGCCAACACTAACCACAACGTCGGAAGCCGGCTCAACAATATCGCCATTGGGGGCTAAATTGTTTCCGCCAACCGGATCAGTGGATAACACCGTAATCACTCGAATATCAGGTGTGTTATCCATATTACCCAGACTATCGGCGACCGCTAATGCCACCCTATAAACACCAGGAATGACAAATAACACATTACCTGGATTCTGTACCGTAGAATTGGCCGCTCCACCGCCAAAGTCCCAGACATAGGTGAGTGGTAAATTACTGCCTGGATCGGGACTAATCGCTGAAAAATTCACCGCCTGACCGATACTAATTGTCATATCCGTCGTTGGCATAATGATTTTGCCATTGGGCGCGCTCACCTGGGTCGGTGTCGCATTCTCCACCACAATCATTCGCACGGCTGGCGTTGGGTCCGCAATGCCGAACGCATCAAATACCGTTAACATAACAGGATAAATACCCGCTTGATTAAACACAATGGTACCTGGATTGCGTTGGCTTGAATCAAATGCAGCCCCATTAAATTGCCATAAATAACTCAAAGGGGTATTTTTATCTGAATCATAACCCGAACCTAAAAACCGAACGGCGGTCCCCACCTGAATGGTTATATCCGAGGCGGGTGAGCTAATGACAGAATCAGGTGCTTGATTCGCTCGAGGGATTGTCGAGCTTGAAAGGTTCGGTTGTGATACCGCTCCTGCGTCACAATTGGCAGGGACATTAAGCACCTGGGCCTGGGCAATCGACTCATCCGTCATCGCGGTGACAACACAGGGAAAAACAAGCAAATTACGTATTGTTACTTTCCATACACCAACCACATTGGCCCGGTCACTCCCTAACAACTGACCGCTTTGCGCATCGAAAACATGCACCATTTGCCGAGCAGATGCACCTTCACCTTTGGCTTTCAAGATGTTACTGTCTGACTGCCATTTGGCGACGGCAATTGACAAAGTCATCGAAATGTTTTGTACGCGGGATAAGGTGCAATAGCTTGGGGCATTTTGCACAGCGACCGTTTGGCTTAAATTATCGGATGACACATGAATAAAACATGGCGCCGTGTTGAATTGGTTAACTTCGAACTGCCACTGACCTTCCGTATTGGTAAGCGCTGTACCTATCGTCTGTGTTGTCATCGGGTCCGATAAGATAATTTGCTCCCCTGGCAAGGCATTTCCCTTCGCACTTAAACGCCCATTCGCCTGCCACACAATCTCATTAATGGATAACAACTGATTGAGTTGTGCCTGCTGCCGGATATCCGATGCAAAAACAAATTCCCCGGTCGCGTCACTATCACCAGGCTCATTGCTACAGCCAACCAATCCTAATAGAGAGATCACCATTATAAAACAGGATATCTGTTCATTTATCACTCGATGGACTAAACCACCCAACCACTTTCCCATATCTCCCCCCCGAACTACCTTGGTATATTGACAACCTAATCCAAAGATGTTGTATTAACCGACATTGGACAGCCTTGGTTTCCGCCACAATTAGCTAGCGCCAGCATGAAAAACGGTTAGTTTAAAAAATTTCGATCGCTTGAGAAGAATAGTTGCGCTATTTACCGAAAAAAAATCGGGAAAAGTCGCCATTTTGATGGCTTTGCAGACGATTCATTTTTTAACCAAACAGCTTCTTAGTGGCATAGATGAAATAACGCGGCAGGCAAACCGACAGAAGGAGATATTGATGAAGTTGATAGTAAGACGTGGCACCATTCGACTCATCGAGCAACCACGAGCTAAAACTAATTTGTCATACACTATATAAGACTTATGCTATTCCCCATTACGCATTTGCTGCTGTTATTTTATTTATTATTATTGCCAATGCTGAGCTAATTTTTTTACCGCATTAACATTGACTACATTAACTTTTTTTAGGGTATCCCGCAACTAGTTTATCAGGCTGATTCAAGAGATAATAACGCGTACTGAAAGACATGCCCACGCTTTACCGTACCCATATGACTAATGATTGATTTGTATGTAGAACACCCTATACAACACAAAATCTAATGGATTTTATTTATATTTTCTTTTTGAGACAAATTTTTTCAAGCGCTTCTTTTTCATCACTTGGCGTTTAGTTAATACATTTAATCGCCCTTTAAAAGGATTATCTCCTGATTTAAACTCCAACTTAATAGGTACCCCAGTTAATCCTAATGTTTTTCTAAAGATGTTCTCTAAATATCGACAATACGCCAACGGAACATGCTCGGTTTGATTGCCATGGATAACAAACTTTGGTGGGTTATGACCCGCCTGATGAACAAATCGCAACTTAATGCGGCGACCATGCACGAGCGGCGGCTGATGGCGACTAATTGCCTGCTGCAATATCGGGTTTAATGCCGAAGTTGGGTATTTTTTTATCGACGTCTCATAGATTTTTTTGACGCCTTTGATCAGCTCGCCAACCCCTGAGCCATGCAATGCAGAAATAAAGCGTATCGTAATGTAGCTCGCAAACACCAGTTTTCGATCGAGCATTTTTTTTATTTCCGAACGCTTATCAAGCGTTAAACCATCCCATTTATTAACCGCAATGATCACGCTTCTTCCCGCGTCAATCGCATAACCAAGCAAATGCGCATCCTGACTAGCAATCTCTTCTTGCGCATCGAGTACAAGTACCACCACACTTGATGCATCAATGGCTTGCAATGCTTTTATGACACTAAATTTTTCTATTTTTTCAGCGATTCTTGCCTTGCGCCGAACACCAGCGGTATCAACTAATGTATATCGCCTGCCTTCATGCTCAAAGGGGACGAAAATACTATCCCGAGTGGTTCCCGGCATGTCATAAGCCAACATCCGTTGTTCGCCAATCAGTCGATTAATCAGCGTGGACTTGCCCACATTCGGGCGGCCAACAATCGCAATTTTAGGCGTATCATCTTGCTCAAGTGGATCGGCCGGCTCGATAGGTAACGACTGTACCACCTGCGCCATGAGATCACTGACACCCTCCCCATGAGCGGCCGATACAGCAAATACATTGGCGAAACCAAGACGATGAAATTCTGCGGTGAGAACGACTTTATGCATTTTTTCCGTTTTATTGACGGCAATATATACGGATTTCCCGAAACGACGCAAAAATTTCGCAATTTCCTCATCCCCTGGCAGACAGCCCGCTTTCCCATCCACCAGAAACACCGCCACATCACATTCAGAAATAGCCTGTTTAGCCTGTTCAGCAATCAGCTGATTTAGCGCATTTTGATCATCAGAAAATCCACCGGTGTCAATAACAATAAGCTGATGGTCATCAATACTAGCCAAACCATAACGACGATCCCGGGTCAAACCAGGCTCATTCGCCACTAACGCATCACGTGATTTTGTAATTCGATTAAAGAATGTTGATTTACCAACATTAGGACGCCCTATTAGGGCAATAACAGGTTTCATGGTTACTCAATTAACTATTAATTATAGAATAGAAAATCTATTCAGATCATCACGCAGACGCATTAATCCTGCGCAGCTTCTTCTTCATCCAGATCAGCTCTTTCCCTGAACCAGAGAAAAAGCAACCAACACGCCATTATGATAAGACACCAATAGCTTGCCATTATTCACGAGTAGCGGTGCAGCAACACCGGTACTTATCATTTCTTCTCCCAACAAAGGGTCTGGCTTTACTCCGTCAAAATCATCAGCACTGGTTTCTACACCACTAACAAGCGCCACGTGGCGATAAGGAATGCGCCCCAATATCTTACCATCCTCCGTAGACAACCAATACACATTACCATCCACATCACCGAGATAGAGTTTATCACCCGAGATTGATGGCGCCGTCGTTAGATAACCCAGCAGCGTATCCTGCATCCAAAGCGTCGCACCGTTACCGCGGTCCAAGGCCCATACCCGTGCATCGGAATCGACTAAGTACAATACATTATCAGACATCGCTAAACCCTGATAAGAAGAGATATCCCGTGACCATAAAATTCGACCTGACTCTAGCGCGACAGCCGCCACCCGCCCTTGGTAACCCACCACATAAATAGTGCCATCTTGATACTGAAGGTAAGCATCAATATCCACCATACGCTCCAGTTCTGATCGACCTTTAGGAACAGCGACGCTGGTTTCCCAAAGTAATTTTCCGTCGTGCAACGCGAGTGAAACCAGCTTACTGCTGGCAAACGCAATCATCACTTGTTCGCCAACAATCAACGGTGAACTCGTACCACGCAAGCTTAAGACGGGGACTCCCCGACTATACACCCATATTTTCTGGCCATCACTCGCACGTAATCCTGTAACTTTGCCATCATTGCTTTGCACAACAACAATCTCTCTCGCTCTTTGCGGTGGTGCAAGCACTTCGCTCGAAACAACGGTGCGCCAAATCAATTCACCATTTTGCGGATTCAACGCAAACACTTCGGCATCGACAGTCCCCACTAACAGCATATCATCATGCACAACCGGGCCGGCAGAAAAATGTGCATTTTGCGTTGAACGCCATAATAGCTTACCGCTAATGGCATCAAATTTACTGATAATCCCTGTGGGCTCGGCGGTATACACAGCATCACCAGAAACGTAAGGATAGTTTTTCACGAAACGATCATGGCCTTTTTCTGCCAGCGTTTTATACCAAACCACATCAATGGCCTCTTCTGCCACTGGCGGCGTGACATACTGGCGTGGTTTACGTTCCGGTGTTGATGAACAACCTTGCACCAACAACATACCAAAGACAAATAAATAACGCCATTTCATGATCGGATAGCCTATTCCGTAGAGACGGATAGATTTGCTCCGCCTAAGTTGTCGAGCTTCATACGTAACAGGTTTTTACTGGTGACACTCATTTCAAAATGATTATTTAACGCCGTGTTATAAGCGGTTTTCGCTTGATCAGCCAACCCTCGCTGCGCATAAATATCCCCTTTTACCATTTCGTAAGCCGCATCAAAACCACCCGCATCATCCACCGACACTTGCGCTAATGCTTCATCAAATTTCCCTAAGGCTAACAAGACACGTGCTAAGCGGATACGAGAAATATGGACAAATTCAGGAAGTTCAGCCTGCTCAACCGCCCAAGTTAAGCGCTGACTGGCCGTCTCCAGTTCACCTTTTTCAACTTCTAACTTAGCCATCGCTAACGCCGCCAAAATGGCATAGGATGTGTCACCACGCTTTTCAATCAAGCCAGCACCATTACGTAATGCCGCGTCTAACTCTTCACTGCGTAAGTTACTAATCACCGCGTTGTATTCAAGTGATGCACTTTCCAGGGTAGAGTTTTCATGATTACTCCACACGCGCCAGCCAATCGAGGCGGTAAAGGTAACCACTAACACCACCAACACAAACTTACCATTAGTTTCCCACCATTTTTTCAGGGCTTCCAGCTGCTCTTGCTCTGTTTTATACGTGTCCACTTGACTTTCCTTTTGCTAAAAATAATACGCTCTCGTTTGCTGTTCTAAACACGGCAATCCGTCTCATGTTAATCATGACAGGTTTCGTTCTTTGTTGTGTGATCACCCACAAACGCCACTAACTCAGACTGAGAGTAACTCCGTTGCTCGCCGTGCTCTCGAAGCCACTTTATCGTCACCGTCCCCATTTTTAATTCATCATCACCAATGATAAACGCCCAGCGTGCACCACTACGGTCAGCTTTCTTCATTTGTGATTTAAACCCACCGCCACCGCAATGACATATTAAATTAAACTCAGGATTACCCTGACGAATTTTCTCAGCAAGTACCATACCCGCGGTTAATGTCTGTTCACCCACCATCACCATATACGCACCCAGCGGATTAACCTCGGCTACCGTTTGTTTTTCCTTTAACATCAAAACCAAACGCTCAACACCGATGGCAAAACCAACCGCGGGTGTCGCCTGGCCACCTAAATACGAAACCAAATTGTCATACCGTCCACCAGCACACACGGTCCCTTGCGCACCCAGCTCACTCGTCACCCATTCAAACACCGTGTTCGTATAATAATCGAGGCCGCGTACTAATCGCGGATTGACTTGATAAGCCACACCCAGTGTCTCTAACAAATGTGTCAATCCTTGAAAATGTGCCACCGAGTGCTCATCAAGATAAGCTTCAAGTATGGGCGCGTTTTTAACAATGATTTGTGTTTGTGGGACTTTACTGTCCAAAATACGCATCGGATTAGTGTGTAATCGACGCTGGCTATCCTCATCTAAGTCAGTTAAATACACTGAAAAATAATCAACCAGGGCTTGATAATATTTTTTTCGGCACTCCGGTGTCCCCAGGCTATTTAATTGCAATGAAACAAACGGGGCTAACCCCAGTTTTTGCCATAATTTTGCCGTGATTAAAATAATTTCGGCATCAATATCGGGGCCACTCAAACCAAAAGCCTCTAAACCAAATTGGTGAAATTGACGATACCGGCCTTTTTGCGGACGCTCGTGACGAAACATGGGTCCAACATACCAAAGTCGTTGAATTTGATTATACAGCAAACCACGCTCGATCCCTGCCCGGACACACGAAGCGGTACCTTCTGGCCGTAATGTTAGACTATCCCCGTTCCGATCTTCAAAGGTATACATCTCCTTTTCAACAATATCGGTGATATCGCCAATCGAACGCTTAAATAAATGCGTGTTTTCTACAATGGGAAAACGAATCTCCCGGTAGCCATAGGATTCAAAAACACGCTGGGCAATTTGTTCAAGATACTGCCAATAATGGACCTCATCCGGCACAATATCATGCATTCCGCGAATTGCCTTAATCGTCGTAGACAAAAGTACACTCCATAATAAAATCATCAAATCGGTTGCAATTTTAGCACGACTGACCAACGACTACCTCAACGACAATACCAAAACGGTAGACAGACTGAGATTGGCTTAAAATATCGACAAATAACTCAATGGGGAAAGCGGCGCACGACTTGCTTTTGCCTACTTTACCAGCAAGCAAGGAAAATATCATCGTATCCTATCGCTGGCTAAGTTTCCGAGCACGAGGAGGACGAGAAATCAATCATATTCCGATTAACACATCGGCGACGAATACTTTCGAATGATCCGAGATGACGTTTTTTAGTCACAGAGAAACCCACCTGCCACGCCAGGCTTCATTGTGCCATACTCCACCGACTAACACCAAAATTCAACGGGATATGGCTAATTCTGGTTAGCTTTACTGGTATTTTGCAAATCAATCACGGTGGTCACTTGACCCTTCGATGACGCCGTATTGTCCGTTAAAGAAACAGACGCGGCTTCAGAACCCCCGTCTTCCGCTTGATTTTGCGAAATGTCTAATAACTTTCCCCCCTGCCATAATAGCAGAGCAATAATGATCAAACCGATGACCAACACGTATTTCATCCAATGTGAAGTATTCGATTTTTTATTTATTTGCGGTGAAATAGACACCCGGGACAAATTCGGCACCCTATTCTCGGAAATGGCCGCATAAGCCCCCAGTAATGGCTCATAAGAAATACCCAGCATATCCGCGTAGCGTTTTATATAATGTCGCACATAAATCGGTGCGGGCAATTTATCAAACTCATTGGTCTCTAAGGCTTTGAGGTGCTCTAAGGATAAATTCAACCGTGCCGCCATCTCACGCAAATCAACATCGCTGGCTTCTCTCGCCACCTGCAACACCCGACCAGGCGATGCATCCCCCAACAATGTATCACTCAAAACATCCGGCACCGATTCTTTTTTTAACACACCCTGGGCTGGATCCCATGTCGCTTGGTCCTCAAACGCGGACTTCGTCATTATTTTCCCTGCCTTCAATTCAAGCCTAAAAATAACTGCGTTTCATCTGAGTCAGGAAACCTGGAGGTAAGATCGCTCCCCAATTTTGACACAATGCGTTGATTGCCTAACTTTTTTTCTATACGAACTCCTAACCATAAACTGGCAGCACTACCTGCAATGATTTCATGATACCGTTGCATATAAGCACGGGCTTGTAAATAGTGCTTGGCGGTATACTTAATTTGCGCCATATTTAACAACGCCCGAGGCATTTTAGAATTAATTTGTAGCGCTTGCCGAAAATAACCTTCCGCCTTCTCCATTTTCCCTTGGCGTGTCGCACAAACGCCAACATTCTCAAAACCGACTTCGGGGGTTTTATATAACTGATGATTCACTGCACGCAGAATATGCACTTCCGCTTCTGCGTAACGAGCATGCTCGCACAAAAACACACCATAATTATTATGGACTGCACCGTATTCAGCAGAATCATCGGCCGTTAAATTGATAGATTCTTGATAATGCTTATCCGCCAGCTCATTTTTCCCTAAGCGATTATAGACAATCGCAATCACTGAATGCGCGCTAGTCAATGCTGGGTTATGGTCAATGGATTTTTTGAGCTTTTCTAAGGCAAACTCAAGTTTGCCCTGTCGTAAATAATTGGCGCCTAGCTGCATATTGACTTTGGCAATTTTTTCAGATGAACCTGGATTGTTCTCTGGCATGGAGACACAACCCAAGAGACTGACAATACAGCAATATATAATATACCTAAAGCCATTCCCTGCCCAATCAGGCATTAATTGATACCTCCCAATGCAACTCCGTTCATTTTAGCACTTCTTTGAGTACGGTCTTGTATTTTTCCCGCCAATTGTCCACAAGCCGCCTCAATATCATCACCTCTGGTTTTGCGGGTAATGGTCATTAAACCACCGTCTATGAGTCGGTTTTTAAAGCGCTCAATTTGCTCTACCGATGAGCAGCGATAGCGTGTATTAGGGAAAGGGTTAAAAGGAATTAAATTCACCTTAGCTGGCAATGGACGTAATAGTTTTATCAATGCCTTAGCATCGGCTAAACTATCATTAATCCCATCGAGCATCACATACTCAAAGGTGATCGCCCGACGCTGATCATCTTCCACATAATGTTGGCACGCGACCAATAAATCAGCAATTGGATATTTTTTATTGATCGGCACGAGCACGTCACGCAACGCATCATGACTTGCATGCAATGATACTGCCAAACTTACATTACTGACTTTACGTAACTCACGAATGGCAGGAACCACGCCAGCAGTACTCAAGGTGACGCGCCGTTTCGATAAGCCAAATCCATTATCATGCATCATTAAACCCATCGCACTCACCACGTTAGCAAAGTTTAATAATGGCTCCCCCATGCCCATCATGACCACATTGCTAATGACCCTGTCCTGATTTGACTCAAATTGTCCCAAAGCATGGGCGGCCACCCAAACTTGACCAATAATTTCAGCAACCGTCAGGTTACGGTTAAACCCCTGTTGAGCCGTTGAACAAAATGTGCAATTTAATACACAACCCACTTGCGAAGAAACACAGAGTGTTCCTCTCCCTTTTTCCGGAATAAAAACGGTTTCAATACAATTTCCATCCGCTAATTGTAAAAGCCATTTCGTGGTACCATCCGCCGATGTCTGCTGATATCGAATACTGGGTAGCCGAATAGCTGCAATTTGGTTTAATCTCACCTGCAAAGACTTTGACAAGTTGGTCATTTGATCAAAATCGATCACGCCTTGTTGATAGATCCATTTTAAAACCTGGGTGGCTCGAAAAGACTTTTCGCCTTGCTCAGCAAAGTAAGATTCCAAGCCGATAAGGTCGAGGTCCATCAAGTTCTTTTTATCATCATTATTTAACATACAAATAAAACGTAACTACCATTTAACAGAAAGGCATGAAGACTGCCAAGGATATAGACATTACTCGTCGTTTCGCTTGGTCAGAACAAAAATATACCTCGCACTCAACACCTCAATCTCAAACGCTACAGGCATATCACGCGACGAGACATAATGGGGGCCATTTCTAAAGTAAAATGGTGCCACGACCCACATTATGATGCCTTAATTGAATCGTCGCATCACCAGAGACCTATCAATTTTGGTGGCAGAATCTAGGTAATGAGGGAGGGGCGATCAATTTATCGGGTTCGATCACACAAATCCGAATGACCAAAAAAGAAAGCAATTTCTGCTTTCGCTGTCTCTTGAGCATCGGACCCATGCACCGCGTTTTCATCAATCGATGATGCAAATTCCGCTCGGATGGTCCCTGCGGCAGCTTCTTTAGGGTTGGTCGCCCCCATCACATCCCGATGTTTAGCCACAGCCATTTCGCCTTCCAGCACCTGAATCATCACCGGTCCAGACGTCATAAAATCAACCAAGTCTTGATAAAATGGTCGTTGCTTATGAACTTCATAAAACTGGCCAGCCTGCTCCTTGGTTAAATGAACCATCTTGGCCGCCACAATACGCAAACCCGCGTCTTCAAATTTAGTGTATATCTTCCCAACAACATTTTTTGCTACCGCATCCGGCTTAATGATGGAAAGCGTACGTTCAACAGCCATAAAACATCTCCAAATATTTAATATTTAACAAAAAAACCATAGGTCGTTCCCAAAAAAAACAACTCAACACCCCAATATCACAAAAACAATTGCTCAGACAATGACCTCACCCTGGATAAACACCACCAGCAGATCAATGAGCAACAGTTTACTCAATCTCGGTGGTAACGAAGAATGTCATATTAATGCTTAAGGAATGGACGCGCAATCACTTCCCAGTCGAACGCTCATCTCGATGGCAAATCGCACAAAAAAGCAAAAACATTGATACCCTAATCGATCCGACATTGGATTGCCTTAACACAATTACTGCGGATTGTGTTACCAGCTAAAAAATCTGTATAATCAATCACTCATATCGATAAAACAATAAATAACCCCATGTCAATTATTACACAATACTTGAAAAATAATACCTTTTGAGGTTTATTA